>MDTC01253299.1_pt1 | contig 22834 bp, 20 predicted proteins | sample 811181 | NCBI WGS metagenome assembly MDTC01 (sample SAMN05326644, study PRJNA326480) | marine metagenome | isolation source: seawater | place: Pacific Ocean: North | collected 2011 | reverse complement strand
TCCGCCAATATCTAAATCTACCAACCAATGGTCTTTTGGAATAAAACCAGCATTAACATTAACTACAATAGATATAGGATCAACGTTTCTCTCAAGTAAGCTTTTTATTTTTAAAACATGCGGCGAATATCTTCTGTTAAATCCAACCGTAAGTACGGGATAGTCATTGTTTTTTCTTGAGCTAAAAAATTTAATTATAGTTTTTAATTCTTCATTTGAAATACATAAAGGCTTTTCAACAAAGACATGTTTATCTTTTTTAAGTGAATTTATAACTAATTGTGCATGAGAATCGTGTCGGGTAGCAATAACAATTGCGTTGATATCAGGATCATCAATAATTGACTGGATATTTGTGGTTACTTGATTAAATCCAAATTTTTTTGCAGCAGTATTTCCGGTGAAACCATTATGTGAACCTATTGTTTTTAGAACAGAGCCCGAAGATTTGAAAGCCGGAATCAAAACACGAGAAGCATAATTACCGGAACCGATAAAGCCTACATTGACACTATTATTTGCTATATGATCTTTGGTCGCACTATTAATTATCTGAAAATTTGGAAAATCATTTTTTTCTTTTTTATTATTACTTCTATAATCAAATAATATTCCCAATGATGATTCATCATTTATTAAACTATATGCTTTTTCAGCTTCATCAATCATAAACCTATGAGAAATAAGCTTATCTATAGATAATAAGCCATCATTCATCAAATTTAAGACTGCCTCAAAGTTTCTTTGCTCGGTCCATCTTACAAATCCTAATGGATAATCCTGACCTTTTTCTTCATAGCTACTATCATACCTTCCAGGTCCATAAGACGATGAGACTTGAAAAGAAATTTCTTTTTCGTAAAATTTATTTCTATCAATATTCAAACCAACTGAACCAACTAAAACAATTCTTCCTCTTTGTCTACAAATGTCAGCAGCCTGATTGATGGGTTCATTGCTACTAGTTGCAGCAGCAATTACTACTCCATCAACACCAACTCCATTTGTCATTTCTTTTGAAAAAGTAGTTAAGTTTTGTTTTTTTGAAAGATTAATAGTTTCTGCTCCATAACCAGAGGATAGCATACATCTATCTTCATTATAATCTGCTCCAATTACACGGCACCCATTTGCTTTTAATATCTGAATAGTTAGGAGCCCTACCAATCCAAGTCCTATTACTACAATTGTTTCTCCAATAGAAGGATTAATTAATCTTACGCTCTGGAGGCTAATTGATGACAAAACTGTAAAAGAAGCCGTATCATCACTAACATTATCTGGAACTTTTGCACATAAATTTTTTGGTACACATACTACTTCTGCATGAGGACCATTTGAAATAACTCGATCTCCCGGTTTGTATAGTTGTACATCGCTTTCAATGACAATCCCATAATTTGAATACCCAATTTGCACAGGCGTTTCAAGTTTTGTCTTAACAGCATCATAAGTTGTGAGAATACCATCAGACTTAATTTTATTTAAAACTTCTTTAACTTTTTCTGGTTGCTGCCTACTCTTATTCAACAAGCTTGCCTTACCAAAATCAACAAGCATTCTCTCGGTTCCAACAGAAATCAAGGATTTAGTTGATTTTATTAAAATATGCCCTTTTTTTAGTGCTGGAATTGGAACGTCAACAATTTCTGTTTTCCCAGATTTAAGTGATTGCAATACTTGTTTCATAATTATTTAACTGCCGTAATTAACATTCCCAAGCCTGAGTTAGGAAAAAGTTTTTTAATTAACCACCTGGGCCATATTTTTTTTGCTAATTTTAAGGCAAACCCTCTATGCCTTTGACCAACCTCAGATTCTAGTAAATCTGCATGACCTAGAGGTGTTTTAATTGCTATTGATTCATAATCAACAAACATTTTTTTTACCTCTGATTTTGAATATGCCTTTGTTCCGGGGCTCTCTAAATAATTATAATATATTTTATTTAAACCCATCCATGGTTTAAGTGTTAATAATGCATATCTTATCCATAGCATATATCCTACAATGCTCCATTTATGATAAATCATTATTCTTGCCGTACCGCCTTTTTTTAGTACTCTATGAACCTCGCTTAGTGCTTTTATTGTATTTGGAGAGTGGTGTAACACGCCCCATGAATAAACAATATCAAATGATTCATCATCAAAAGTTAGATTTTCAGCATCACCTACATTTAATTTAGAATTCAATCCAAACACTTTCATTCTTTGTTGTGTGTAATTTACTGCTCTTTCAGTTAAATCTATGCCAGTTAACTTTGCTCCTGACTCAGCAAATTTCTGATGATCAGCACCGAGACCAACTCCTATTTCTAGTACATTTAAATTCTTAGAATCTGAAAAATTAGCTAAATCATAAATCATTTCACCCTCTAGACGATATCGTTCTTTAGCTTGAAAGCCATATCCCTCTTTGTCTGGATTAGTTAGATAGAGATCCTCACCACAAGATGCATCATTCCAAAAATCGTGTACTTTTCTTTTTTCATTATTCATTTTTTTCTCAATCAATAAATCTTTCAAACCATAACTCAATACACATTAGTGAAAATATATTATAACTAGCATCAATCTTTCCATTATCATTGTTAGAAATTAAGCTATGAACTTCAGAAGGAGAAAACAAACCTCGTTTTACAATTTTTTCTTTTGAAAGTGTATCATTCATCAGATTTCTAAGATCATTTTTGAGCCATCCTCTCAGTGGAGCACCAAAACCTGCTTTTGGCCTGTATATAACATCTTTAGGAAGATACGACTCCATCGCTTTTTTTAAAATCCATTTTGCTTGACCTTTATTTACTTTGTATTTATTTGGTATTTGGTATGCAAAGTCCATCAAGTCAGGATCAAGAAATGGCACTCTTACTTCTACACCTTCTGACATAGACATTTTATCTGTATAGTTTAAGTTATGGTCAGTTAAAAAAAATCTCTGCTCTAGGGAAAGCATTTTATCCAGTTCATTATTTGAATTAGTAGCTAAAAGAAAGTCAACCATTGCATCTTCAGATCTTATATTTTTGACGTCTTCATATAATGCCTGATTAAATAGTTTGGTTACATTACTGCTCTCCATCCATTTAAAATAATTAATAATTTTTTGGTTTCCATCTAAACTTGCACCATTAAATAGTTTTTTTATTCTACGATTAAGCGGTATTCTTTGATCTAGCGATTTTGAAGATTTTTCAATAATTTTTTTTGCAGAACCCGGTAACCATCGCCACCACTTTTCATATTTTAGCGCTAAATGCCTTCTATACCCTGAAAAGATATCATCACCACCTGCACCCGACAATAAAACTTTAATATTTTTTCGTTTTGCCAAACTGCAAATAAAACTAACATTTAGTGCTGCAGGGTCAGCAAGAGGCTCATCAAGCTGATATATCATCTTTTCAATATTATCGGTTAACATTTTTGAATTAACATCAATTATATTTAGTGGAACTTCCAAATAGCTAGACACTCTTTTGGCATAAGGGAGATCATCATTAAATCCTTCTTCATCATTATCGTTGTTAGAAATTGTAAAACATTCAATATTAGGATTTATTTCTTTTGCAAATACTACAATTGCACTTGAATCAAGCCCTCCGGATAAAAAAGCTCCCAAAGGAACATCAGAGACCATTTGACTATGAACAGCATTTCTAAGATTTGAAATAATGCCTTTAACTGAATTTTCTAAACTTAAAGTATTTCCTTTATTTTTAAATACTGGCAAATTATACCAATCCCAATATTTTATAATTTTATTATTTTTGATAACCATTGCTGAGCCAGGTTTCAGCTTAAGAACAGATTTTAGTAAAGTTGTCTCACCAGGACACCATAAAAAAGTCAAATATTTATGTACAGCATCAAGGTTAATTTCTGGACTTATTCTTACAAGCTTTAATAAGGCTTTAATCTCGCTTGCAAATCCAAAAATCCCATTTTCATCAAAAGTATAATAAAGAGGTTTAACTCCAATAGCATCTCTTGCAATAATTAGCTCTTTAGTTCTATTATCCCAAATTCCTAAAGCAAAAATACCATCTATATGAGAAAGGAATTCTTTGCCATAAAGTAAATATAGTTTTAATAGCACCTCAGTATCGGAGCTACTATTGAATGAGAATCCTTCTTTAACTAAATTTTCTTTAAGTTTTTTATAATTATATATTTCCCCATTAAATGTTATAATAACATCATTTCCATTTGAAGACATAGGCTGATGACCTGATTTAGTGGTATCAATTATTGATAGTCTAGTATGGCCTAACCCAATTTTATCATCTTCATTTATATAAATACCACTTCCATCTGGACCTCTATGATTTTGGCAAGCATTTGCTTTTTTAACACTACTCAAATCAGCATTGATTAATCCAATAATACCGCACATTTTGCTATACCTTCTTCAATGTTTTAGCGATAAATTTAAATGTATCATGTGAACAATTTTCCCATCTGTACTTTTTTAAATTTGCTATGTTATTTTGAACGTAATTAGATCTTGTATCTTTTGAAAGAATCAGTGTCCTTATAGCATTAGAAATTTCTTCAATATTTCTTGGGTCAAAATATTCACAATTTTCCCCAAGTATTTCAGGCATTGGGCCATAGCTTGATGAAGCGATTGGCAGTCCAGCTGCCATTTTCTCTAAAACTATATTTGGAAGATTTTCACAACTTGATGCGAATACTGCAAGATTACAACTTTCTATTTTTTCCATAACCGTTGATCTGTCCAATTGACCAGTGTATTGACACCAATTTTCTTTTGGATCATAAATTTTTTTTACTTTAATCATTTTTCTTAATGATTTTTTATTTGCAGATCCAATTAAGGTAAGTGATAATGGAAAGCCTTCATCCAGCAAATTTGAAACGGCTTCAATAACGTTCCATTGGTGCTTATATGGCTCAATAGTAGAAACATAAACAATTTTAAAAGGGTTTTCATCGCTATAATTATTAATCGACTTCTGTCTATTAATCACGTTTGATTTGTCGAAAATGACACCATGCGGTATTATAATATTCAATGAATTTTTAATATTTAAAATATTTAAAATCTTAACTTTTGCAAATTTCGAAAGGAAAATTAATCCAGATGCTTTTTTAAATGTAAATGATTGAAAAAATCTTAATGTAAATAACCTTAAAGTCGTTATTGAAAAACCGAAATGAACAATTTCTTTAGTTTCAAAAGGCAGCATATTTTGACTCATTGTAACAAATGGTCTAAATGACCCTAGATAAGTTCCTCCTGGAACAAAAACAATATCACAATTAAATGCGGTTGCATATTTTTTTAATAGATAAAATTGCCAAATTAATTGCCGCCTAAAACCATAATTTTTTGAAATTATTTTTTTATTAATCTGCGGTTTATCATATATCATGTCGAGGAAGTTTAAATTACCCCATAAGATAATTTTCTTAATATTTGTATTGTTATAATCTATATTGTTTAAAAGCTCAACAATGTGAGTAATGCCCCCTCCCGCTCTAATATTTGTTGCATCAATACCAATGATCATTTTAATGCCTCAGAAATTGAATCAATAATTTGCTTCGAATAATGGAAAGTATCATATTTTAAAGTTTTAGATATTGTTTCTTTTGAAGGCTTTTGCCAATCGCTCTCAATGAATAAATTAAGATAATTCCTAAATTCACTTTCATTAAGCGGATCAAAAATAAATCCATTTTCACCATTTTTAATTAAATCAAATGATGCATCATCATATTTTGAGTTTAACGCAAAGCATCCAGAAGAAATTGCCTCACTCAAAGACCTAGAAAAAGGGTCATTTAGAGTTGGTAAAATATAATAATTTGATTCAACCAATCTCTTTGCAACTTCACTGTGAGATAATTTACCCCAATATTTTGCATTTATTTTTTTTTCATTAATCGATTTTTCAACAAGATCTCTTAGATTGCCATCTCCAACAAAATTACAAAAATATTTATTATATGGTAATTCAGATAACCGATTAATAAATATGTCTACTCCCTTTGATATTTCAAGCCTTCCAACAAAAATGAAAGTTGCGAAAGGTTGTTTTTTTGTAATCGCATGCATTTCATTGCTATTGTTATAATTTTTTAAAGTATTTTTAAACAATTCAGTATTGGAGACATTTACACCTGATCTAATTGGAATTTTATGATTGGTTAGGCTTTCAAGGTACTTTTTTGATCTTATTCCATAAGCAATAACATTTGTTACATTTTTTAAATAGAATGATTTTAATAATTTCTTTATACGTGAATTGCTTTCTGAAGTGTCCTTGCTTGCTCCTGCCCATAGTGTTACAGGGATATTAAAATAAATGCTGTAAAACAAAGCGATCCAATTTTCTTTATAGCCATAACCACCAATAAGTAAATGGTCGGGGTTTTGTTCTTTAATATATCTAATAAATGAAAGAGTAGCGCTTGTTCTTCCATTTTTTCTTCCTATTGAATCAATTAAAAATGAAAAATTAGTTTTTGGTCTAGGTAAATACTTTTCGTTCTCAGAAAATGAAAGGATGCGAAAATCAATGTTATCTTTTTTTAATCCATTGTAAATATTATTGAATAGTTCATGTCTGCTATGTTCATTAACAGCTGAAAAGGTTATAAATAATGATTTATACATTGGACTTATGAGAAAATATTATTAATTCGTTAATTTTATTATCCCAGTCAAATGTCAATGATTTCTTCCTTAATTGGATATTCTCCTTAATGAGGAGTCTCTGTTCTGCTGAATTTTGAAAAGAATTTATTTTTTTTACCATTTTATCTATACGGTCGATTTCAAATTGTAAAATATCGTATTTTAACATTTCTCTATGGGCTGGTATGTTTGATGCAAGCATGGGCACAGACTTTGATAGTGCCTCAAGAACAATATTTGGATTAGAATCATATAAGCTTGGAACAATTAATAAATCAATTTTTGAAAAAAAAGATTCTACGTTTTTAACCCATCCATACCATTTAATATTATTATTATTTTTTATTATTTTTTGAAGTTCTAATTTTAATTTATTTTCCCCAGGACCATCACCGCCAATATGCAAAACAAAATTAGTACTATTTTTTTCGAGTAAGCGAACCATTTCTACTATTAACCCCAAGCCTTTGCAGCTCCAAAATAATGGACTAATAAAACCTAAATTAATAAAGTTTTGATCGATCTTTTTTATGTGTCTATTTTTTTCATTTGAATTGAACTGGCAATCATTAGGCAATATTATTTTAGTTATCTTATTTTTTTTATGCCTTTCTTGATATATCTCATATAAAAAATCTGCTTGAAATATTACTTGATTTGATCTTTTTAAAATTGATTTTTGAATGATTGGTAAAGAGTAAATTGTTAATAAATCTATTAAGTATCTTAATTTATTTTTTTGATCAGATAAATTAATTTTTAGTATTGAAATCACATCACCTCTTGAAAAAAATACCTTATTTGCATTTTTTAAAAATGGATTCAAAAACAAACAAAATGCATCATATTCTCTTATCGCTAAAACGCTATCAGCTCTATTAATCTTTTTTAGATTTAAAAAAATAGTAAAAAATATCTTAACGTATAATCCAATGAATCCTAAATTTGGTAAAAAATTTAATCTTAATGGAATAATGGTTATTTTTTCTTTAAACTTTATTTTTTTACCAATCCAAATGACATTATTGCCTTTACGAGATAGCGCTTCGGCCATTCTTTTGTGTCTTGAAAATGCACCATGGCCTTTATCTAAATGTGAGAATGTTATTATTGTTTTATTATATGATGTCATATTTCAAATTAAATCAAATATCTTAGCATGATTATCAATCATATTTTTAAGAGAAAATTTTTCTTTTATGTATTTATGTCCATTTCTTGATATTCTTTTTCTAAAATCATTATTTGTGATTAATTCAGTTATTGCGTCAATAAGAGTTGCAGCCCTTTTAGGATCTATCAACATTCCGTTGTATTTATCAGTAATCATATCATTAATTCCTGGTACATTAGAACCAATGACAGGAATTGATGAATTCATGGCCTCTATCAAAGAATTAGATGAGCCTTCTGATAGGGATGGTAAAACAAAAATATCCGCTTTTTCATAATATTTATCAACATTATCTACTATTCCTTCAAAAGAAATTTTATCAAACACATTAAGATTTTTTGAAAGCTCTATTAGCTCTTTTTTTTGATTACCATCACCAATACATACTATTTCAATTTTTTTAAATCTTTTTAAAAGTTCAGGAAAAGCATTTATAATCAAACTTATATTTTTAACTTGCCTAAGGTTTGATACTGTTAATATTGAAATTAAATCATTTAATTTTTTATAACTATATGGCTTAATCTTTATTCCATTGTTAATCAATATTTCTTTGCCCACGGAAAAGCCATCAGAGCGAATTAAATCCATAACAGAGCTAGAGTTTCCAATTATAACGTCTGAAAATAAGTTAGTAAATTTAGCTAAAGGATTGTGTTTTTTTGATCTCCAGTGACCCAAATTTCTTCTTGAAGAAATGATCTTAACGCCTCTCTTCAATTTAAAACCCAATATAGCCATAAAAGTGGATATGACATCATATGCATAAACAATATCTATATTTTGTTTGCGCATTATATTAACAGATTTTATAATGCTAAAGAGGCTGAGCTTTTTAATATCTAAATTTATATGTGAAAAATTAATACCATCAAATTGGGGCAATAGTTTGTAACCAAAAAGGGTGATTAAAGTAATATCACAATCACCGTGAAATTCTTTCATTAAAAGTGACAAATGACGTTCTGAACCACCAATTCTTTCAAGGCTTGCTAATATAAAAGCTATATTTTTTCTTTTTGTAATGTTGTCATTCATATATGTTTAATTTTTTTTTATACTTTTTCTGAGATATTTATAATCTTCTATTTTTAAAAATACCAAATCGGAAATGGTTACTTTATGAACTTTTCGAACAGAATAAATAGAATAAAATGCTGAAATTAGATACCCCCCGGATATTGAAATCAACCCTGCAACAATCCCTAATTGATCTTTGAATGAAATCAAAAATAATAAGGAAAAAATAAATCCGAGTAGCCTAGCATAGGTTTTGTATTTAGGATTTCCAGTAAACGTTAATGAAAGTAGAAAGATATTTGTTAGTGAAATTGTAGTTACGCCAGGTATCAGTATTTTAAAATATAAATCCATATTTGAAAATTCATTACCATAAAGGACAGGGGTAATTATTGGTAATGTAAACCAAAGAAATGGCCATAATAAGATCAGGTAAAATGATAAAAATCTGGTTAATCTTGGGATGATAATTATCACTTGGTCTAATTTGCTTTTACTCACTTTTGGCGCCAATGCATTTATAAATGCATCAATGAATCCTCTAAATATATTTAATATTTTTATTGCCAGTGACAGAGTTCCAATTTCACCTAATTTTATACTTGGTGTAAGAATTAGCAAAATTAATTCAAAATTCACTTTTTGAAATATTGTTCCTAGATGACCTTTAATTGCAAAAAGGATTATTTTTTTAAAATCTTTCATTTTGAATTTTTTTAATGCTCCCTTTGAAATAAATAGACTTTTTCTCAGAAAAAACATCATCACTGAAAACGCAAACACATTTGTTATAATAGGCAAAACGATAAAGAAGTGAAGGCTATAATCCTTCAGTGATAATACCAAAACACCTAATAACATAAAGATTGGACTTAGAATACTTTCTACAAATACAGTTTCTTTGATTTTATAAAATCCTCTGAGAAAAGCTCTTATATATTTTCTATATAACAGTGAGGGTATTGTTAAAGAAGAGATGAGAACTATTTGTTTGTCAATAAAAATTGGATTATTTACATATTTGATTATTGCGCCATTGAAATAATTAAAAATAACTACATATATGAGACTTATGATTGTTGCAAAAAGAAAAACTAATCTAAAAAAAGATAATGTATCTACTTTTAGCTTATTAATATGATAAATGATGGAGGGGCCCAAGCCAAATGAACCTATAGCAGTTATAATTGATGGTATTAAAAAAGATACTGTATAAGCACCATAAGCGTCTTTGCCAAGTAAATTGATAAGAAAAATGCTGTAAAATGCTGTTACAAAACTACCTATATATTTACCTAAAATAGATTGTATAGATTTATTGAGAAAATCTTGCACAGAGAATTATATAATTTTTTCTGTTTTTTTAATTTTTGTGTTATTAAAAATTAAAGTGTTATTAAATATTGCTGATAAGATTATAAAAATTCCAAGAAATGAAAAACTACGATCAAGAAAATGAAAGAACATGAAAGATGATAGAAGCACAAATAAAGAAAATTTCATAGAGGTTACAAGCTCAGTATTATCTAGCATTAATAATCTTTTATGATTAATTACTCTTACTATGAGTACTATAAACATTGTTAAAAATAAGAACAATCCAATTATGCCATGCTCAGTAAAAATAGAGGCAAAAGTGTTCTGCGGGTTTGTAGTATTTAAATATTCATATTTTTTATTTAATTTTCTTTTTTCAAGTGAAAGATGGCCAATTCCACCTCCAATAAGATTTGTTTCAAGTCCATAATTTATACTCTCTTCAAGGAGCTTAATCCTTGGATTGCTGGAATCGCCTTTTGCACCAATAGTTAAACTAATATATCTAACAATAAGATTTTCCTGTTTAAATTGCTCTAAAATTATAAAGGTGCTCAAAAAAAAGAGGGATAAAAATATTGTGGTTTTGAAAATCAATTTTAAGCCAGTCAATTGACTCCTAAATAGATTTTTAAAAATTATCAGTAAACTAAAAAATGATATAGTACTGGAAAATATAATTGCAGAGCGTGACATATTTATATAAGAAATGATTAAAGGTAAAATTATTAGAAAAATAGTCTTTGCATCACTAAGAAGTGTTTCCTTTTTATTTTTAATGTAGTAGCCAATGAGAATTGAATTTTGTAGTAAAAATGACCATGGTATACCATTTGAAATATAATAATTTGATTCTGTGTTTTCGTTTTGGAAAGAGTAGGCACTGTAATTGGGATCTCTTAAATTGCCCGATATAGAACCTAACTGAACATTTAATCCGGCGTAGATTAAAACTGCGAAAATGATGATGTGTACGTAAAATATTTTTCTAAATAAATTTTCCAATTTGTAATACTTAGTATCGAATATATTGAAAATAATCAAATAAAGTAGAAAAATCTCTGCAGTGTACAAGAACAAATGAAACCTATGGTTGAGAGTAAAAATATCGTCTGTTCGAAAAACTGGAAAACCCAACGTATAAATCGCAGAAAGAGCAATAAAAGCAAAATAAATCTTTCCAAAAAAGTCGTATTGAATTCTACCTTTTTTGATAAAGACTAAAAATATAAATGAAAGTAAGATTGACGGCTCAATTACTCGAACTGCTGGAATAGCAAAATATTGCCATGGAAAAATCAAAATAAACCAAATATAAACAAGAAAAATAGTGGTGAAATTTTTCATTTGCTAAATTATTGTCTCTTAATCTTTACGATCAAAATAATATATTTTTTTAACTATTTTAATTGAATCGTACAAATACCAAAAAATGAAATAAACATTGAGAAAAGCAATTAATAAAAGTAATTCATCAAAAAGGAGACCAATTATTAAATAAATGATTACATTGTGAGTATGTGGAGCTGTTTGCAAAAATAATTGGCTTAAAAAGCTAAAAACAAAATTAGTTTTTTTAGTTTTTGATTGATTTTTTGGTCTAGTATGAGAGTTAATTTTTTCTGGGTAATAGTTTTTTAAATCAACAAACTTTGGCTTGTAACTTATGTCAGAAATTAGCATACCTCTGTGATAGTACATTATCATAGTTGTCATTGTAAGCCATGTTGAAATAAAATCAGCATTTTCCAAAAACAACCTATAAGATACGAACGAAAAAATTATTAACATTCCAAATCTATCAGTTTGCGGATCTAACCATCTGCCCATCATTGAATGTTTATTTTTCATTTGAGCCACAGTACCATCTAAGGCATCAAAAAATGAAAAATTAAACAGGAGGAATGCAGATAAATAGTGATCGAATGTATTATTGCTTATTATTAAAAATGAGGCATAACAAACAATTGGTATTCTGATTATAGTTATAAAATTGGGCGTAACAGGTAATTTCAATAAGACTAGGCCAATATAATAGCTTATCCATCTGTAAAAATATTTAATCCATTGCGCATGAGGTTTTATAAGTATTTTTTTTTCAATCATGACTGTGTCAGTTGATAATACAATTTCCTAATTGGTGTAGTTTTATTATAAATTTTGCATTTTAAATAAGTTAAAAAATAATTGTCGAACTTGACATCTTTAGTTCTAATAGCTTCATTCTTTATTATTATTCGCATATGTGTTCTATTGTTATTTTTGTTTTTTGATATTTGTCTTAACCCTACTTTTCTAACTGTCATAGATAGCGTTGAGGGTGAATATACTATTGGATGCTCATGGATAAAATTAGCAAATAAGTATTGTTTAATTCCCATTGAAAAAAGCGAGGGTACTTCAATAAATATAATTCCATCTTTTGATAATAGTTTCTTAATCTTAAGTAATGATTCAATAGGATTCGCTAAGTGCTCAAGAACATGGCGCATAATTATTAAATCAAATTTTTTCTCAGTTTTATATTGATCAATAGAAGTATTTATTAGATTAATCTTAAAATATTTCTTTCCAAAGTCTATATAGTCTTTTTCTAAATCTATTCCCTCAACTGTGCGAACTCCTTTATCTTTGAAGTAACTTAATATTCCTCCGGCTGTACATCCCAATTCAAGTACAGACATTTTATTTAAACTAAAATCTGATAACTCAGATTTCAAATATCTGTGGATGCTTCTTCCTTTATTTATTTGTTTTTGTGCATAATTTTCCATGTCTGATCTTTTTACATTTATCTCTTTCTTACGATCTTTAGATTCATAATATTTTATATACCAATCAGGATTGTGTCTAGGATTTAGATATACTAAACTGCATTTTTTACAGATCACCGCTTGTTCGTAACCCTGATAAGCTTTTTGTAAAATTTTATACTTATTGTGATTACACAAAGGGCAGGAAATGATTTCTTTATTATTAGCTTTCATACAAAATCAAAAAATTTTGAAAATAAATTTCATGATAAAATTTTAGATCAGAAGTCTATAGTTTATAATTTCTAACCTTATACCCTTCTCGAGCTTTTTTTAAAAAATTTGAATTGAGGTCAAGATTTTCCTTGATGAGATTCTTTAGGTTTTTAAAAACTTTATCATTAATTATACCTTTTTCAATTGCTTCATATAAAAGATACATAGCATGGTCGTAATATTTATAAAGAATAAGAATGAATAAAGATTTTCTGAAGAACTTTTCAGATCCATTAGTTAAAATTGATTTAAATGTTTTGATTAGAAGTAAATCAAATACCATATTTTTACCATAGTATTGAGACGAATTTGGTCTACGATTAAGATTTTTTGAATCGTAAATCTTATTCAAGCTGTGTGATGTATAGGCAAAATTTGCAATTGGGTCAATGTTGTATAGCTCAAAATCATTTTTATAAAGTATTTGTAACAAATCAGATATATTAGCGCATTCCTTATAAAGGTGCGAAGAATAAGACTCTGTATCTATTCCAATTAAATTATTCCAAGTTGACTTTTTCAAAGATTCAAATACAATCTTCTCGCCTCCCTGGATATCAATTTTTATAAAATCTGGCAATGAACAATTATATTGATTTAAAAGGGGCTCTAAAGCATCACACTTAACTTCTAGGGTTTCTTCAATTTCATAAAATCCTCTGTCATAATAAAAAGAACCTTTTATAACTTCTTCGTTAGGTTCAAGAATTGAGCAATAAGACCTATTTTTTGTAATGTTTAGCTTAATTGTTCCAGATTTATTCCAAACTGCAGATGGTATCACAGTTGTATTAGATCCATATTTTTTCATTAAATTTTCAGATTCATCTTTGTCTGGTTCAAAAAACACGTAATCAACTACTGAATTTAACTCGTAAATCCAATTGCCTTTACCGCCACCTCTAGCTCCAATATCAACAACGACAGGCCTTATGCCATTTAAAAGCGATTTATAATTTTGTATTAATTTTATATTAGGTTTTTTCATAATTCTAAATTTTCTAAAACAAATCAACGATTTTATTGGATGCGCTTTGGTCATCCGCACGCACCTGATTGTTTTTTTTTGATTCAAAGTTAACTATTTGAATGTAATCCATTTTTGCATTTTTTGCGGCCTGACAACCAATTTCAGAATCCTCTAAAACTAAACACTTTTCATTGGAAACATTAATCATTTTTGACGCCATGATGAATAAATCTGGCTCGGGCTTGCCATGGTTTACATCGTTTATAGAAACAAAGGGGATTTTTTCTAAGCTAGTTTTTTTTAGAGCGGCTTTTAAATAATCTGTTGATGAATTTGAAGCAATTATCATTGGGATTTTACCGAATAGATTATCAATAATTTTAGAAGTAACACTAATTTTATTGAACCCTTTTTTTGCTTCATCTAACAAAAGGTTCTTTCTCTGTTCTTTAATTTTAATTTGCTCATCTTTTATTCCATATTTTGTGCATAGATAGTTAAGATTTTCCTTTTCTGTTCTCCCAATAAGCTTATGCTTTTGAATTTCGATATTAATTCCTGCAATTTGCTTTATTGATAATTTGTAAGTATTTAATCTTTTTATTTCAGAGTCTACAACTGTACCATCAAAGTCTAATATTAGACCTTTGAACTTATTTTTTTTAAATATTAACAACGTCGTTAGTATTTAATGATTTATCAAATAGCTGCAATTAGTTATCAAAAAACTAAAAATAGTAAATCGCACTCTCCAGGAAACACAAAGAAACGAGGCAAATGATATATTATTTGAGTTAATGACCGGTGTTAATTTTGATTCTTTTTTAATGCTACTTATCGAATTCATTTAATTTGCTCTTATAGCTAATGTTAATAACTAACCATTTAAATTATTTTCAAACATATCAACCCTTTTTTGATGCCGTCCACTTTCAAACTTTGTTACGATCCATTCATCAACAATTTTTTTTGCAAGCTCGACACCAACTACCCTTTGACCCAAAGTAAGAACATTTGCATTATTGTGAGCCCTAGACATTGTTGCGGAATATGGTTCAGAACAAACTACAGCTCTTATTTTTGGTATTTTATTAGCAACTATAGACATACCAACACCTGTTCCGCAAAATAATATACCCATTTCATTTTCGTTATTTATAATTGATTCACAAACCATCTTGGCAAAATCTGGGTAATCAACGCTGTTTGCGTTTTGCGGTCCAAAATCATTGATATGATGCCCAGCATTTAAAAGGTGTTCTTTTATGGGATTTTTTAACAAAAATCCTACATGATCCGACGCGATTGCAATTTTTTTCATTCCTATATTTCCTCAATTATTTAAGAATTCATTATTCTGTAGCCCTATTTTACCTGAGCTCTTCAAACTTTTGATTTTTTCTATGGGGTTATCTGACTTTACAATAACAGAGCAAACCACACATTCATTTGCTCCTAAAGATAAAACCTCTCTCATTGTATCTTCATTCATGCCGCCATCAATTACAATCTCAACATTTTTATCCTGTTTTCTCAGTTTGATAATTTTTTTTGAAGTTTCAGGAATGAAGCTCTGAGCCGAGTAGCCTGGATCTACAGCCATTAAAATTATTCTATCAACTAGTTCTAAATATTGAAATACTTTCTCAATATTTGTCTGAGGGCTCACCACTAAACCAGGTTGTATATTTTGACTTCTTATTTTCTCCAATAGTGGCTTTGGGTTTTTCAATGCTTCAATATGAAACGAAAAACTGGTTATATTATTTAATTCATCAAAAAATTCTTCCGGTCTATAAGACATAACGTGAACATGCTTTTTCAACGATGTTTTGTAATCATCAACAAAATTAGTAGAAAAAGCAGTAGGCGGAACAAACTCTCCATCCATTATATCTAAATGTATAGAGTCTAAATGATTGTGTATTTTTTTCATTTCACCTTCAAGGTCGAGACGCTGCAAGCATAGTAAGGAAAATTCTAACATTTTAAACTCCTAAAGTTTTTTATTTTTTTTTCTGCAACATTTAGTTCAGCTTGATTATTTATATCAACAATCAATCCTTTTTTAGATTCAAAAGAATAGAATTCACAGTCACTAACTATCTCTCGAATAATACCATAATAGTTGCTTTTGTAATTTTTTAATTTATGATAATGATTAATTTTTTTTAAAATTCGTTTAAGTGAATTCTGGTTGATTTTTGCCAAGCCCATTGCTTTTCCAACAGCTTTATAGTCATACATATTATCCATTTTTATTATTCTACCGCTGTCATCAATTCTAACTTGTTCCATGTTATTTTCCAAGCCCAATGACCTGTCAACAACAATTTGGTTTTCACAGTCAGAATTAAGTAACTCTGATATAATCACATCGGAGAATATTGTATCACAATTAAGATGGATATAAAATTCCATGTTAATTTTTTCTTTTGCGAGATACAAAGAGTACGCGCTGTTAGTTTCTGAGTAGACTTCATTATGAACAAATGAAATATTAATTTTCTTTGACCATTTATTATTAAGATATTTCTTTAATACTTTATGTTTATATCCAGTAACAATAATTACATTTGTAATATTATTATTTGCTAATGCAGATAGCTGATAATCAATTATTGGATAGTTATTAACCATGAGTAATGGTTTTGGCTTTTCTTTAGTATGTTGATGCAACCTGCTTCCAAGTCCTGCCGCTAATATTACTGCTTGATAATCCATAACTACATCAAAAATAGATTTCTTGAAAGCCTATCATCTTCAATTGCTCTTATAGACTTTGCCTTTTTTATTCCGTCATCTAAAGGAAGATTAACAAAACTATTATCATACATAAATTGGTATAATTTTAGAATAGTCCTATAATCATCTGAAATATTGAACATATCACCAATAAAATGGTAGAATAAATTATTAGGATGAAAAACGTCTAAATTTTTTGAGATTATGTTTCTATTACTTTTTTCAATTTTTATACGCGCATCTCTGTAGTCTTTAATGCCATAGGGAGGTGTAAAATCAACAAAACCCACTTTACCATTTAAAAGTGTAAAATTTTTGGGATGCGGATCTATATATAAATTATTATTTTTAGCATTTTCAATTATGTTTAAAATGCTCATTAATGTTTTTCTATCATTATAAAAATCAATAATTGATTCAAAACTTTGTACCATATTCAAGCCTAAATATTCAAGCTTATAAATGATTTTTTCTCCTTTACAAAATGAAGCTTTTTCATCTGGAATATTGATTTTAATTCTTCTGAAAATCTTGTAATAATCATCAATCCAGCATTTTATATTTTTAATAGGCAGATCAAAATCAACATTCAAACAAATGGTTTTCTCAATCAGTTTATTATTTAGCTGATTCACAATCTTCACATTTGAATTAATTACACTAAAGTCTGATTCTGATAAAGTATTCATGTCAAATAAACAATATTTTTTCATCAATTAATTTATCAATTAAAATTAACCATTCGTTTTTTTCGTAAGATAACTCCTCAGCTATTGTATATCTATTCTTAAATCTTCCATAGGACTTAGAGTCCATCAATGCTTCAATGATTGAATCTTTTGTTACACCTATCTTACTTATGGACCTTGGTATATTAAATTTATCCAAAAGGTCTATTATTTTATTTATATCAGAATTCATTAATGAACTAAAAATCACAACACCTAGTGCAACTAACTCTCCATGAAGTGGTAAATTATCTTTATGGTATTTTTCAATTTGGTTAGCAAATAAATGTTCACTTCCTGATGCAGGCGCGCTTCCAACCCAATCTGTTATATGACAAAGCTGGTTCTGAATTAGAACATAGCTCCTTACCCAGTTTGAAAATTTTTCTTCTAAACTAATTTCATCAAAAATGTTGAAAATATCATCAATCACATCTTGTACAAAGGGGTCTATTTTTTTACCGTTATTTTTACAACTTAAAATCCAATCTTTTTCGCTAGTCCAAAAAGCCATGAGATCGCCGAACCCAGCTAGGATTAACCTTCGATTCGTTTGACTTACTTGCATTAATAACTCTAAGTCTAGAATTGATAAATCAGGCGTTTTCCCATCTATCGTCAACTGATAACCATAGTCTTTTATGGGCGCTAAAGCATGTATCTTCGGGGAAGCATATACATGGGTAGCTAAGCTAGTAACGACAAAAACACAATCTGCTTTTGTTTTAAATGATATAAATTTTGCTAGATCTGCGCATCTTCCTCCGCCCACTCCAATAATTAGATCGATCTTTATATTTTTTATCTGACTTATTATACTTTTTAAGTCTTTTCCAGCTTTAATTTCTTCAACAAATATTTTATGCGGATATGATAAAATATTTTTAACAATCTCTTCATTGTTTATATTGTTGACAGCATTTTCATCTATAATAAAAAATGAATTTTGTATTTCATTAGTAAAAAATTGGTTTAGTAGGCCATATCCAGATATTACGTTCGTATTATTACGATATTCATATACTAATTTGAATTTTTCAATTAAATTTTGCGATTTTATAATGTCAGATGGAATAAAAGTTTTGTTAAAAGCTGAAATATAAAACTCAGAGACGTTTTTTTTTGAAAGAAAATAGTTTCCAATATCAGTATCTCGGATGTTTAATTTTGTTTCCTTTTGAATTTTTTTAATTTTTTTTTCAATTTTGGACGAATAATTTGAAATATTTTTCATATAAATTAGATCTTCAACATTATATATTTTATTTTTTATTTGAATCTATCAAAACTAATAATGTTTAAAAATTACCTTTAACAATGATTCCTCTTTTGGGAATGGTTTTTTTTGAACTCTAATGAGCCAATTCTCTCCTAAAAGAAATTCTAAATTAAAAAATTTAAAAAGATTATCTATTGCTTTTGGAAACTTATAAGTATTGTAAGGCTTATATTCAAAAAATTCTCCGAGCCTCTTTTTTTCAACTTCTACAACAGGAAAACTTTTAAACATTTTTTTCACCTGTCTTTTTGTATAAACTCCAGTTTTTGGTGAATTTCCATGGACTTCAGAAAGTTCATTATAAACTTTTTGCCAGCTGAATCCATATCTTAAAAACTTCATATATAAAATTCCATGAATGAAGCATCTTTTGATATAATGTTTCCAGCCTCTAGCATAAAGCATAATAATTGCAGAACCATCATCCTTGAGAACCCTATACACTTCCTCAATAGCCTTTTCAGTATTTGGGGTATGGTGCAATACTCCAAATGATACAACCAAATCAAATTTTTTATCATCAAATGGAAGCTCTTCCGCACTTCCAATTTTTAATTCTTTATATTCTAATCCTCTTAAGTCAAAATTTAATTTAGTAAAATTGATTTGATCTTGATTAAGATCCAATCCAGTTACATTCGATCCATTTTTTGCATACTGGACTAAATCCGTCCCAAGGCCGCAGCCAATTTCTAAAACATCTTCTCCAGAGTGATATTCGAATTCCATTTTCTGTTTAAGGTAATGATAATATCTTTCATATCTCTTATAACTTATTTCGTTAAACCATTGCAATGTGAAAGGTTCTTTTTTTGAATACCACTGCTGAGGGATATTCTTTCCTTTCCAGTAGTCTTTTACGCTAGATATTTTTGTCATTTTTCATCTCTCAATTTCTTTTCTAGTTCTTCTCTTCTTAGTATTAAAATTTCATTTATTAACGTTGAAGATGTGCCTTTTGTATAGGGAAAGTACATTATATCAACACCTACTTTTCTAAATTCGTCCTCATAAGCATTCCACTTATCAGTGCCTTTCCAATCATCGCCAACAAACATGACATCAAATTTTATGTTTTCCCAGGCTACCTTCTTATCCATTGATTCTTGAGGAATTGCACTATCAACACATTTTAAAGATTCTACAATCTTAATACGTTCTTCAAAAGGTATTACGCTTTGTTTGTATTTATACAAAACCAGCTCGTCGGTTGTAACCCCAACAACCAATTTTTCACAAAGACTTTTAGCCTGTTCAAGTATTTTTAAATGGCCAATGTGAAATAAATCAAAAACGCCAGTAGTATAACCTATTTTAAATTTTTTCTTCATGATTCTTAATTTATAATTTTAAAATATTAAGATTAAAATCGAGCCACCTATCCATTGGGGAGTCTGAACCATCCTTACTGCTTGGAAAAACATCCTCAAGTGGTACCGGAAAACCAACCTTTTTTCTTTCTATTATTTTGTCTGGAATTTCATTCGAAAATAATCTTTTAAGAGGGTCTTTGAAAGAACTACCCATCCTCCATTCGAAAGGCGCACTCGCTAAAATTTCAACAAGTCTATGGTCACAAAAAGGTACCCTGCCTTCAACGCTGTTCAACATTGTCGAATTGTCAAGTCTTCTTAATAATCCATGTAGGTGGTATATTTGAAAAAAGTACGATACTTTTTCAAGAACAGAATCGCCTTTTATATTTTCTAACGCAAAGTCAATAACCTCATCATCTTTATGCGTACCATAGCAATATTTTTCATCAAATTCCTCTATTTTGAGCTCAGTTGCTAAGTTCGCCCATTTAAATATTCTATCATAACCCCAAAAAAGCTCATCTGCGCCCTCACCTGAAAGAACAACTGTATTTTCTTTCTTAACATTTTTGGACATTAAATAAATTAGTATTTCGTTTGGAACTGAAAGCGGCTCCTTTCTTTTTCTAATCATCCATTTTCCAGTTTCAATGAATTCATCAACATCCACAATAGTTTTATGGTGTTTTGTATTAAATGATTTATTTGCAAGCTCGCTCCAGTAAAATTCATTTAATTGATCAAAGCCAACTGTCCATGTGTGTGTTGGTTTTAAAATAGAAGTTAAAATAGTGCTATCCAGTCCACCGCTTAAATAACTGCCAAGAAGCACATCGGATCTTTTCCTCAGCCTAACTGAATCCTCTATCAAGTATTTTACCTCATCATCGCTAGGAGGGATTTTTATTTTTGGGTCTATATCCCAATATCTGTGAAATTTATTATTTTTTAAATAATGAGCAGCTGGAAACATTTTTATGTTCTTATATATAGTATGCCCTTTCAGTGTCATTCTTAATTTTTTATATTGCCTAATTCCAAACTCATCATAAGGGCTTTCAGATAACTCCATTATTGGAGCTATTTCACTAGAAAAAATCCATGAATCTTTATTCTTTTTATAATACAATGGCTTTATTCCCAATCTATCTCTTGCGACAAAAATGTGACTGTTATCAGTATTTAAAATAATAAATGAAAACATTCCATTTAGATATTTAACACAATCATGATTATGCTTTTTATACATTTCAATTATCACTTCCGTATCTGATTTTGTATCAACAGATAGTCGGTGTTCACTAATTAGTTCCTTATAATTGTATATCTCGCCGTTAAAAATAATTATTAAGTTTTCTTTAATTAGAGGCTGATTGGATCTTTTGTCTAAATCAATAATTGACAATCTTTTATGACCTAGAAATATATTATTATCCGAATAATAGCTAGTATTATTAGGACCTCTGTGTTCCATAAGATCAAGTGCCTTCTCAGCCTTTTTTCTAGAAAATTCTTGATTTATGATACCGAATATTCCACACATTGCTACAATTAACCTTTAAAGGGGTAGGTAATTAATCTTTTTGTCAAATATTTTATATCTGAAAAAAAGTACATAATATCATTTTTGTAAAGCTCTCTTCTTAAGCTCATTCTTCTTATTGGTCCTAAAAATTTGTTGATTCTTGATTTTAGAACTAGTTTAAATTTGCTTGAATGAATATTGAAGAGAATATCAATGATTAAATAATTCTTAATTTTAACTTTATTTAAGTTTTCTATCAAAATAGAGTCAAAAGTATCTTCTATAAAAACTAATATTTTATCGAAATAATTATGTGAATTAATCAATCTTAGCTCAACTCTCAAATTAGATTTAAAAAAATTGGCATATTTGTCTATCGTTTTCTGATCAATAAAATATAAGACAATAGATAAATCTTCTCTTTCTATAACAGAGTTAACAAATGGAACTATCACGGATGTTCTGCCAAAAAATAATATTTTCAATTCACCATCTGTAAAATAATTTTTAAAATTATTTAGATTGATTTTTTTTGTTATTTTTTGATTCCAAACTAAATTTGCCTTTTCTTCTGTACTTTGAAAATATCCTAATAGATTATCTTTGATTTTTTGATCTATATCATTAGGATGAGTTTCTTTGGGGTTATTTTTTAGATCATAGTAGTCATAAGTGTTATTCTCATGATCTATGATAAGTTTATAACTTGAATTTCTGATGCTTGTGATCCTATTTGGTTGAAAAATAAATCTTGCATCACTTCTAATATAATCATCCCTATAATTTTCAATCTCTGAAATAATACTGTTATTAACATTTTTAATTTTGCAGACATCAAGAATTGTGGGAAATAAAAGTTGTTGAGATAGTGGCTTAGAAAAGGATTTTTTAGTTTCTATTAAATTCCTAATTGAATTATTAACTTTATAGTCATTCGGAAATTTGATAGATAGAGGTACGCATATATTGTCATCTGTCACAATTAAATCATGAGGTTTGCCAGCTTTTTTTAAATCTGGCCCATCACTTGTTAGTCCCCGACGCTGATCAGGATACCCATGA
>MDTC01064344.1_pt1 | contig 22840 bp, 21 predicted proteins | sample 811181 | NCBI WGS metagenome assembly MDTC01 (sample SAMN05326644, study PRJNA326480) | marine metagenome | isolation source: seawater | place: Pacific Ocean: North | collected 2011 | reverse complement strand
CGGAAAGAATCAGCTCAAATGCTTTGAACACTTTAAAAACTTAGCTTCCTAGGTTGCATAGGGCAATTCCTGCCCGCTAATATCCTCACTATGCCAAATATTAATCCTTGATAGAATATAGTTGTATAGGTTTGTGGATGGGAGGGCATAGGGTGAGGATTATTCTAGCTATTTGTTGTTTGGTATTTTCTTGGCAAGGTCTTGCTGCTAGGACTACTTGTGAGCGAGGTGGTTTCGAAAGAGAACTCGAGGTGTTGTATGACAAGCCACATATAGGTGGTTGTCAGCTGCAATATTCTAAAAAGGATGAGCACCCAGGTTATAAGAAGGCTATTTACATGGCGCTTTATGAGCGAGGCTTTTGTCAAGAGCGGCTGCTGGAAATGCAGGGAAGACTTGAAGATTGGGGGTGGATATGTAAAGAAAGGTCGTTAAAATAACGGTAGTGGAGTGGCTATCTTGAGTATAGAGGTGATCCTTAAAGAGGCGGAATTTGGTGCCCCGCCACCTGAGCAAGCTGGAATATATGGTCTTGACTTCCCTAGTAGTAAGGCTCAGATATGTGTTCTTGGAGTGCCTTGGGATGCAACCTCCTCATACGGATCAGGTAGTTTTCGCGCCCCAGAGGCAATTAGGAAAGCTAGTCATCAGATGGACTTGATGGATCAGTTTTTTGGACCAACCTATCGCTATGGAATACAACTAGAAATATTGCAAAATATAGAGCGGAAAAATTTTGTAGCTAGGAAGCTAGTATCCAATGTACTTGATGCATATGCAGCTGGTGAACAGCCTGATCCTAAAGATTTGAAAAGAGTGAATGAATTGTCTGTTGAGGTGATGGGTGAAGTAGCAGGTAAGGTTAAGCAACTATTGGAAAATAATAAGATCGTGGGTGTTTTGGGTGGTGATCATAGTGTTAGTAAGCCTATCATTGCAGCTCTGAGCGCTTTGCAGAGCTTTGGCGTTTTGCACCTGGATGCTCATCATGATTTGAGAGAGGCCTATGAGGGTTTCAATGATTCTCATGCGTCAGTTTTTTATAATATTATGAAGGATGACTTGATAACAAAGTTGGTATCTGTAGGTTTAAGAGACTTCTCGCATGCGGAGCGAGAATTTGCAGATAAAGATAGTAGAATCAGCTCGCACTATAATGAGGAGCTCTTTGCTAGAAAAAGCTCAGGTCATTCTTGGCAAAGTATTTGTGATGAGATTGTTACTCAACTTCCCGAAAAGGTTTATATTAGCTTTGATATAGATGGTTTATCTCCTCTTTACTGCCCCTCAACAGGAACCCCGGTCCCTGGAGGTCTGACATATGATGAGGCCGTTTATTTGATTCATCAGGTCGTGATAAGTGGACGGAAAGTTATTGGTTTTGATCTGGTAGAGGTTGTTCCTGCAGCAGCAGGGGAGTGGGATAGTAACGTTGGTGCGCGGCTTCTCTATAAGCTTTGTGGCGCTGCTGGGAAGTCTCAAGAAAAACTGGTGTATTAATGCTTAGCCTCTTTTTTCCAACTGATTTTACCTTTGTGAAGCTCAGGATAGCACTGGCTATTCTCCCCAACTTCTTTTGTGCACACAAAAGCCCGTAATCTGAATCGGACTTCCGCCTCCGCAGGTGGCATTGTGCCCCGAACTTTGAAGCCGCCAAGGTTTTCATCGAATTTAGTAGTTTGAAACATACTACCGGAGCGATTGGCTATTAATCCAAAATTTTGAGCTGGCTCTATTGTTAGTTTCCAAGGGGCTTTAGTTTTGCCTTGGCTTGCAGCCAACTTCATTCCTTCATTAGGCAGCACCACAAACTCTACTGAGAGTATGCCATCTTTACCAACTTCTACTACGGGCTTTTTCAGCGTCGAGTGCTTTGGCTCTAAAAAGCCACATAGTAAGCTAGATAGCAATATAATAGGAAATAATTGTATTTTATTTGTCTGCTTCACGTTCGCCTTCCCAGTCTTCTTATGCGTTTTTTCTTTTGAGATTTGATTCTCTTTACTTGAATAACAGCTGGAATATTTTCTAGCAAGTTTATGACTTTTTGTAGTTGAGTTAGGTCACGCAGACCCAGTTCAAATTGCAGGTGTCCTGTGAGGTCAAAGCCAACATTTGCATCCGCTTTCAGTATGTTAGCTCCGCTTGAGGCGATTGTACTTGTAACTTCAGCAAGTACGCCGGGTTTGTCTTGGGTTAGGATGCCAAGTCGACACCTATGAATGTTTCCATTTTCTATGGAGTTCGAGCCCCATTCAACCTCTATTCGCCGGGCAGGGTCCAGGTCAAGAGCTCGTGGGCAGTCGCATCGATGAACTGAAACTCCTCGACCGCGTGTAATAAAACCAAGGATATTTTCGCCTGGAAGTGGTGAGCAGCATTGGCCGATAGTAACCATGACATCTTGGTAGCCTGAAACCAGAATACCTTTTCCGCTTGATTTCCCTTTTGTTTCTTTCTTCTTAAAGTCGGCGGACTTGAGTTGTGCTTCCAGATTTTCTTGTTTAGGGGCAGCGGGGAATGCGCGAGCAACTACTTCTTTAGCGTTAAGTTTACCGTAGCCCAGACTAATCAAAACGTCTTCAATATTGCTTTCTCTGGCCGCTTTTACTATTTTTTCTAACTGTCCCGCTTTCTCTAGATCCTCAAAAGCCAAGCCTGCAGCATCAAGTTGCTGATTCAAAAATTCTCGGCCTATCTTGCGACTTTTCTCTCGCTGCTCGCTTCTTAAGAATGACCGGATGCGATTCCGAGCTTTGGAAGTCACTATGAATGTGAGCCAGTCTTTGCTCGGTTTTTGGTTTGGTGAGGTTAGGATCTCAACGATATCACCTGAACTGAGCTGTTTCTTGATGGGTACAATTCTGCCGTTTACCTTGGCCCCTATTGTTTTTAGCCCGACATCACTATGGACAGTAAATGCAAAGTCGAGAGCAGTCGATTTTTGCGGTAGAGACATAACATCCCCTTTTGGGGTAAAGACAAATATCTCTTCGTCGAATAGGTCTACTTTTACAGCTTCTAAGAACTCATCTGGATCTTTGAGTTCACTTTGCCATTGCACTATTTGTCTGAGCCAGGAAAACTTATCAAGATCAGTTGTTGTTAGGTTCGCATCGGACTTTTCTTTATAGGTCCAGTGAGCAGCTACACCGAACTCACATGTTTGGTGCATTTCTTTTGTTCGGATTTGGATTTCTGCTGGCTCGCCGTTGGGCCTTACAACTGTTGTGTGGAGCGATTGATACATATTAGCTTTTGGCATTGCTATGTAGTCTTTAAAGCGTCCAGGCATCGGTTTCCACATTGCATGTACGACTCCGAGGGCCTCATAGCAATCTTTAATTGAGTTGACCACTATGCGAAAGGCGAATAAGTCATGGATGTCCTCAAAGTCTAGGTGTCTTTCTATCATTTTCTTATAAATTGAGAAAAAGTGCTTTGGGCGGCCATAGACTTCGATATGATCAAAGCCATACTTCTTTAGCTCATTGGTCAGGATGTCCTTAACCTCATCTATATAGCTTTGTCTTTCTGATTTTTTTGCGGCAATTTTTTTGCGAATTTGCTGATAAATATCTTTCTTTAGCTCTCGTAGGCAGAGGTCTTCTAGTTCAGATTTTATGCCATATATTCCCAAACGATTAGCCAGCGGTGCATAGATATCAAGTGTTTCTTGAGAGATCCTTTTCTTCTTTATTATTGGCAAAGGCCCAATTGTTCGCATGTTGTGTAGGCGATCACAGAGTTTTACTAGGATTACCCGTAAATCTTTAGCCATAGCGAGAATCATCTTACGAAAGTTTTCTGCTAACCTTTCTTGACTGCTTTGAAATTTAATCTTCCCTATTTTGGTTAAGCCATCTACTAGAGCTGAAACCTCTTCTCCGAACTCTAAGGATATTTCCTCTAAGGAACACTCAGTATCTTCGACGGTGTCGTGTAAAACCGCCGCAATTAATGATGAGGTGTCAAGCTTTAGCGAGGCACCAATGCGAGCTACTTCAAGTGGATGCGTAATGTAGGGTTCGCCTGATCGTCTTACTTGACCATCATGGGCTTTTGCGCCGAACTTAAAGGCGCGGTTTAGAATGTCGACATCTTCTTGAGGTAAATAAGAACTCGCTTCTTCCGCAAGACTTAGAAAGATGCTTTCAGGGGAGTTACCTTCATCTGAGCTTATGTTATCTTTGTTCAACTCAATTACCCAGTTTGTTAGCTCTCGTTCTGGCTTCGGTTTTGTTGGATCTTTTCACGGAGCCGCTGTATCCAATCGGCATTTTGGAATTCTTCCTTGAGTTTTTTGCAGAAAATAGCTCCAGTTTCGGGATCGAAGCTTTGGCCGCTTTTTTCGTTTTTGACGATTGCTTGGAGCTCGTCGAGGGCATTTTCTAAATTGTCATTTATAATAAAATATTGATAATGTTCAGCTATTTCAATTTCTCGGTAGGCATTTTGCAGGCGTAACCAGCGGGTTTCTAAACTATCGGTGCCTCTGGTATCGAGTCTTTTCCATAGAATTTCGAGAGAGGGGGGCAGAATAAATATTGAGGTGGCTTTGGGGAGGTGCGGACGGCTCAAAAGCCAGCCTTGGACGTCAATTTCTAATAATGGGATGCAGCCATCTCTATTAATTCTATCTATTTCACCTCGAGTCGTACCGTAGAAATTGCCATGCACTTCCGCCCATTCCAAAAAATCTTCTTGAATAATTTTATTCTGAAACTCTTGGCGGCTTATAAAGTGGTAATGAACCCCATCTTTTTCATTTTTTCGTCTGTTGCGGGTAGTATGACTGATAGATACTTTGATATTGCGGTTTTGTTCCGTCAAACGGTGATTTAGGGTCGTTTTGCCTGTCCCCGATGGTGCTGATACAACAATAGCTCTGTATTCTGGGTCTTTTCTCAATGTATTACTCTATATTTTGTACTTGTTGGCGGATTCGTTCGATGGACTGTTTTAGTTTAACAGAATGTTGTGAAATCCTAATATGATTGATTTTATTGGAGACAGTGTTGACTTCTCGGTGCATTTCTTGGCAAATGAAATCTAGTTTCCGACCGATTTGCGAGTTTTTTTCGAGGGTTTCTTCGAATACCTGACAGTGGGTTTTCAGCCGAGTCAGTTCCTCATCGATGTCCATCTTATCGGCGATGATGGCTGCTTCACTGACGATGCGCCCTTCGCTTAGGTACTCACTGATAGCTGCCGTCTCAGAGCTAAATCTATTAAAAAGATCTTCGATTCTCTGCCTTGTTGTTCTTACAACATCTTCCTGCACCTGCGGGGTGAGTTCACTAATATCATTTATTGTGTCTACAGCTTCGCTTAACAGAATATTTAGTGCCGATTTTAGTTTTTGACCTTCTGACTGTCTGGTTAATAATAAGTTATCCAAAGCTAAGGTGATTGAAGCTTCAACCCCTTTTTGCTGGGATTCTGCAGTATTTGCTGGTGATGCCAGGTTTTTGATGACGCCATCCATTAAAATGAGGTCTTTTGCAGGAAGTGGCTCTAACTGTTTTTCATAAAGCTTAGATAGTTGTTCATGTGCTAGAAGATATTGTTTAGCTCTGGTTAGGTCTGCTTCTAAACCTGGTGCTTCAGATGGTGATAGCTGCAAATCAAAGCTGACCTCAACTTTCCCGCGACTCAGTTTTGCTTTGACCATATTTATTACTGCAATTTCTAGAGAGCTTAGGGCCCTTGGCAGACGTACAACGATGTCAAGGTATCTTGAGTTCAGTGACTTTATCTCACAGTAGTACCTTGATGAACCGCTCTGAAATTTTCCGCTGCCGAATCCTGTCATGCTAAACATGGCTGAAATTATCCCTACTATAGGTTCGCAGTGAAGGTTACAATAGAACTGATCGTAGTAACAGTTTTTTACTGTCGATCCAAGAGCTAATACTGTCGTTAATTATTGGGTGTATGGTTTGATCTTCGCTAAGTTAGTCAATCAACAAGGGGTGTTATGTATACGCTGACCACGATATTCCATTTAGCGTCTTTGATTGTCTTTTTAGTTATGTTTTGGATTGTTCTGAGTCAGGTTTCTATCTTGCGTTTTAATAGGAGGTTATGGAAATCGATAGCTATTGGCCCAGCTGCAGCTGTATGGGTAGATTGGCCTCAGAGTTTTATGAAAAAATTGTGTAGCATTTGGCAAGTAGAGTTTGTCGCCAGCAGTGGAAAGAGGGCGAAGCCTGCTAGAATTTATCCAAAGCCAATAATAGATCTATTTGTGTTTCATGGAATATCTAAAATCCGCTATGATGAGCGAGAAGGCATGATTATTTGGGTTCGGCATCTTCCTGATCAGCTTGCGGATACTGAGTCGAGGTTAACGGAGAGTTTTGGGAGCAATATTGTGGTTAAGCTGGAGCAGGGTTAATGGAGAAAAAAGTCTTGAAAATATTATTTTTTGTATCCGCAGTCTGTTTTGTGTGGAGTTGTGCTTCAATAAATGGCTCTTCCGAAGTGCAGCAGGTCACGAGTGATATGCCAACTGAAGTAGCGATGAAGCTGGGGTTTAAATATGGTGGCAAACCTTTTGAAGATGCAAAAAAACTTGCTAAAAAAAGAAAAGAATTCAGGTTGGTTGCAAAAATTGCGGAAGAAGCATTGTTGGGAGAAAAAGAACCGGCCGGGTACATGTGGCGTGCTATGCAGGTATATCAGGGTATAAATAGGAGCTCTGTTTCTCCAAAAGTTGTTGGCAAGTTGATTGAGTCTGATGATGAATTTGTGAGAAGGATGGGGTGGCAGCTCGCTGCTAACCGTCCTTCTGACCTGGTTGGGGTCGTTCTTAATCGCTATTTAACTGAATCAGTCAGAAATGGTTTAGAAAGTCAGAGTTTTCTTCCTGAGATGGCGTCTGCTGTTCGAGCTAATAAGCTTGTTTCGAGCTACTCGATAGTCAGAGAGGCTCTTTATGAGAAAGGGGGGGCTGAGTTTGTAACAACCATGATTGAATTTAACTCTAGCCAGGCTGGCCAGGATTTTATGACTTATTTGTCTAAGGCAACGGTTGAGGACTTGAGGCAAATGACTCAAACAACTGTCGATCTGGCTTCATGCTTGGAAATATTACGCTTTTATAATGAAGTCGAGTTGCCATTAGGTCATCCTAGCATCAGCCATATATATCTCTATGCTGTGTCTAGAAATAATAGCTTAGCAGAGTTAGCTATTGGTGCTCTTGAAAGAGCAATGGGCGATCACCGAATGCAGTTGGCGTTCTCTTTGGCTAAGATGCCTGTTTGGATTCAGGTCGCATTTGTAGAGAATGCAAGAGAGCAACTCGACAATAGTCTTGGCTTGTTTTTGACAGAGCTGAAGCAGGTCACCTCTCATGCCGAAGTGGTTGAAGAAATCGAGGCTCTTAGCAGATGATTCGGGTCTTGCCTATGCCGTTTAGCCAGCTTGTTATGGTTACGTGGCTATCGAAGTGCAAGGTAAGCCCAAAATGGGAAAGTTTACTGATTTTTACGTGTTGGAAGTTTTGGAAATTTGTTGCCCATTTTTGACAGTTGCTTGGTGGCGCAATGGAGTCCTTGTCCCCTGAGATCATTAGCACCGGAGAGTTGCTGTTTTTATCATTTGGTTGTAGAGATGAGAAGATTTCTGAGATCACCTCAATGTAGTCTAGTTTTTCTAACTTTGGGTGCTTGAGCCTTATGGGGTATTCGCTTCTCTTGAAGCCGCCTACTGCCGGTAACAAGTCGAGAAGGCTAAACTGTTTTAATAACATTAGAGTCTCAAGTGAACACGAGTGTAAAACTTCACTTGCCAGATTGTGCAAGCCAGGTTTTTTTAATGAGTAAGGGCAGCCAATTGCCACAATACCGTCAGCTTTAATATGGCCCTTTGCCTCTGCATAAAGGGCGAGGGCACCGCCTAAACTATGACCTATAAAAAATAATTTTTTATTTGTTTTTTTATGGGGTATTAAATGCTTATTTTCTGCAAAAAAGTTCCTAAACGTACCTATATCCAGGACGCTATTACTATTTTTACCGTGCCCATTTAGGTCGAAGGTTAAGATCTCGAAACCATGCTCGATGAGGTGTTTGAGAATTAGACTGCCTGGAAAAAATAGGTCATCACCCATTCCATGCAAATAGATGACAGTGTCACCGTACCCTTGATTTGCTGTTAATACTCGTAGGTCATGCCCTTGATTATTTTTTCTTAACTCAAGGTTAAAGGGAATTTTTTCTTGGGTTAGCCATTCTAGAAGGAATTGATTAAAGCGTCTTCTTGCAAACATGTAACCTCAAAATCATCCTATGGGTTGACGAAAATTTGATTAGTCGATAGCCTTTTTAAAACGGTTTGACTTGATTGTAGGGCGATCTGATATATGATTCAATCAACTCCTGGTGATGTAGAGGACTATTTAGCTGCATATGGCTGGAATTTCCGTCGTCATGGGCGGGGGGTATGGATTTCGGGTTGGTCAAGTGATGAAAGATCTTTTCCCTTAAGAGTGACCTGGAGTGAGTCTTTCATTGATTTGATGGTACAGCCTTTATATAAACTTGAATTTGATTGGGAGGCTTACCCCGAGGTGGCCACTTGGCTTTTAGAGCTGGGGCATCAGTATAGCATGATAAAAATAACTATTGATGAGATCGGCGACCTTGTGATGTCGCTTAGCCTGGTTAACCACAATCTAGATGCTATTTCTTTCTCTACTTCACTAGGAATAATAGGTCATTATGCTGATCGAGTCTATGGTGAAATAGCTGATGCTCTTGATCAATTATCCTCGGACTTTGAAATTCCAATTATCTGAATCCAAAGAACTTAACCTTATTTTTTTTTGATATTTCTAGTTATAATGGTTGAGTATTTTTAATTAGTGCCGATATCCAGAGAAGTAAGGGGTCCTTATAAATCTGTAGGTAAAATTGGCGTTACAAGAACGAAAAATTGCCCATTATCGTATTCTCAAGGAGATCGGATCTGGTGGCCTGGGCCAAGTTTTTAAGGCTATTGATGAACAGACGGGGCGGACCGTTGCTGTCAAGGTGTTGCACCAGAGATTTCAAACTAGTAAAAAATACTTAGCCATATTCCACCGTGAGTTGTTGATTTTTTCCCGGTTGAAAAATAAACATATCGTAGAATTTTTAGATGCAAACTTTCAACCCCCTAACTGCTACATTGTTACGGAATTTGTCGATGGTTGGTCTTTGCATCATCTGATGAAGGTCTGTCGGCGGTTTCCTCCGCTTGTAGCTCTAAGTTTAGCTATTGATATGCTTCAGGGCATAGATTATTTACATCTTCATGATATGATTCACTCCGATCTTTCTAGTCCGAATGTTTTGGTAGATAAAGTGGGTAGAGTTTTAGTGGCGGACTTTGGTTTGGCAGCGCAGGAAGATATTGAGGACTACAAGCATTACATGATTGGAACGCCTGGTTATTATTCGCCTGAGCATGTTTCTGATTCGTCGATTTCCACCCCGTCGGATATTTATTGTGTAGGTTTACTGATATATGAAATGCTTGCAGGTATGAAAGCTGTCGTTGCTTCGAAAAATCGGAGAGAAGTGTTTGTAAATATGAAAAAGATCGATTTAAATCATATTGTTTGTGCGGACCGGAAGATGCAAAGCCTGATTCGAAAAGTCCTAAAATCGATTTTTCGTATGAATCCGCGGCGGCGGCCGACGTCCGAGATTTTGGTGTTTGAGATATATAAAATTCTAAGAAGGTACGAGATTAGATATGCGAGGTATGCTGTCGCTCAGTATCTCATTGATCAGAATTTAGCCCCTGAGACAGCTGATCTAAAAAGGCAGCAAATATATTATGGCTATGAAAAGTAGGGCTCATTTTAGCTCGTAGCGGTATATATACCACCTGTTTAGGAATTTTTTACACTCGGGCTTAAATGTACTGCTTTCCCAGGCTTGAGTTATGGTTATTTTTGGAAAGCAATCTCTGACTTCAGTAGCGAAGGTGGTTTCGAAGCCCGGTATATGTGGCGGTGTTATTCTGTGTGTAACAAGCTCGAAGCTCTTCTTCGATTTTAATTGCGGTAGATCAACAGGTGTTAATTCCTGCCTTCTAGTCCACTCACTATGTCTAGTAAGCCCTGGCCATTGAGAGATATTTTGCCACTTTCTATAATAACCAATAATAGAGGCTAGTTGATAACTTTCTGCGAAGGTATACATTTTGTCATTGGTTAAATTTGCTAGTTCTTTATAGCCGTGTGTTTCTTTCTCAATTCTCCCCGGTTTTATGCTTGCTGCTATTGAATTGTCGGTAATGGTCCCCTTCATGATCAGCAGGGTTAAGACAATTAAATTTGCTAATCCTGCACCTAGGGTGAACTTGTAATGCTCTGTGGCCTTAGTGGCGAGTAGCAGTGAAGCCGAAAACAAAAAAGGTGCTGCCCAATTTGCCTCTACCTTCTGAAACAGGGCTACTAAAAAGAAAATCCCTATAGGCACAGCTGTTCCAGCAACTAGGAGTCGCGAAACGTCAGAGCTGGAATCTGACGAGGAAAATTTTTTACGCCTTTTTATAAAGATTAGTGGAATAAAGAAGCCAAAGATAGCAAGTTGGGCTCCAATGTAGCTTGAAGTTCGTTTTAAGAACTTTTCAGCAGGGCTTGTTATTTTCTTGTCTTCATCCTTTTCCTCAGCAGCTGTGAAGTATTGCATAAGTGCAGCGCCTTTTAGATCAGCTTCATCAGGGTCTATGACTGGCAGTGGACTTTTGAATACTTTAGAAAGACCAATATCGTGGGTTGCCATGAGGCCGCGGTTAAATTGAAAACGGAATGTCACCCAATCATGATTGGCATTCCATCTTAAGTGCGGCAACACTATTAACAAACATGCTAGACCTCCTAAGCAAGGAAATATGAGCTCACGCAGATTTTTTTTAAAAAGCAATGGCCACAGAAATACGAAACCGATCGTCACCATGGTATATTTTCCGAGAATTCCGAGGCCGGTGGCGATACCGGCTGTTATCCAGCGTTTCTCATTGCCCTTCAGTGCATACGCGGCTTCGTGTAATGCTAATAACCAGAAGAAAGCTAGAGGCACGTCGGGGGTTGGGATTACTCCGAAGATTAGGCCAAAGAAGCTACAGCTCATGATGGTTGTTGCTATGAGGTTTTTCTTTGTGTTTAAATTCCAGGCTCGACCTAGCGATAGTGATATAGGAATAGCTATTATCGATAGAAGTAGCGATGGTAGCCTAATTAATCCGGGTGAACTAGTGTTTTGGCTGAGCGATAATAGCCAGGCGATTGCTGGTGGGTGATCAAAGTAACCCCAGTCGATATATTGGCTCCAGGACTGGTAATAGGCCTCGTCAAGCGTTATAGGTAAGTTGAAAGCTGTAACTATACGAAATAAAATACTAATAAAGAGAAGTGCCCAGAGGGATTTTATGATTTTTGGATCATTTTTTAACATGACATAGTCTCATCGCAGCCCAGGTTGACAAGGCGCTTAGCTAGGTTTGTACGTCTTTTATTTGAGGTTTGGTTATTTACAGCCGTCTCAAGTGCTGAACTTGTTCCAACGAAAATTGCTAGTTTCTTGGCGCGAGTCAATGCAGTATAAATCAAGTTTCTTTGCAGCATAATGAAGTGCTGCCCCGAAATTGGAATGATTATGACAGGGAATTCAGAGCCTTGTGATTTGTGTATTGTTATCGCATAGGCGAGGCGCAGGTTCTCAGCGGCTTCGGGGGTGTATGTGATATCGCGATTTCCAAATTCCACTTGAATCTGCCCTCCAGACATTCCCGTAGATTTTACAAAACCAATATCACCATTATAAACACCCAGGTCATAATCATTGGTGTTTTGAATGACCTTGTCTCCCGGCCTAAGTTTACCTCGCTTATTTTGATATTCATGAGTATCTCGTTTAGCTGGGTTTAATAATTCCTGAATGACTTGATTCAAATTTTCTGTGCCTGTATCACTTTTCTTCATAGGTGTAAGAACTTGAACATCTTTGATTGGGTTGTAGCCAGCCCTGTTTGGCAAGACTTCACCTAAGAGTTTCTTAATAATTGAAACAGCTATCTCTCCATTTGAAGCCTCGATGAATCTGCAATCACTATCGATACTGTTGGTGAAACTTGGGGTTTTACCCTGATTGAGTAGGTGTGATAATTGAATTATATCGGACTTTGCTGCTTGGCGAAAGACTTCTGTTAGTTTGCTATATGGGACCTTTTTGGATTGTATGAGATCGCTTAGAACATTTCCGGCACCGACCGAAGGTAATTGGTCGGTATCGCCAATAAGAATAAGTTGTGACTTAGGTGAAATAGCTTGCAGCAGGCTATATGCAAGGTTGAGATCTAGCATACTTACTTCATCGATAATGACTGCCTGAGCTGTTAGGGGGTTGTCCTGATTTTTGCCGAAGTTTTTTTCTCCTGGGGTCCAATCTAAAAGCCTATGGATAGTCTTTGCTGGTTGTCCCGTGAGCTCTGTCAGTCTTTGAGCGGCTCGGCCGGTCGGCGCTGCGAGCGCAACCTCTTTACCCAACTCATTTAATAACCTTATAATTAGGTTAGCGGTTGTTGATTTTCCAACTCCGGGGCCTCCGGTCAAAATGAAAAATCGAAGCCTGACGGATTGGCTAATAGCTTCGGCTTGCTGTTGTGATAGCTTAGTAGAGTCTTGTTCTAATTTGGCGTTCAACCAGCGTTTGATTTTAGTATCATTAGACTCAATAGGTGTTCGCATTAAATTCATAATACTTTTTGCTAGGCCTGTTTCTTTATCGAAAACAGGTGTTCTATAGTGGGCAGATGTCCTAACTCCATCTGATTCGGTATGGTTGGTTGTCACAATATATCCCGCTTGGTTTAAGGCAGAAATAGCGGGAGGTACAATTGCGATGAGTTCTTCATCAGATAGTTTCAGCAGCTCTTTTAGTGAATCTGTGAGGTCACCGGTGGTTAAAAAGCAGTTGCCGTTTTCCTCGCCAGCTCTGATGCAGTGGCAGATGGCTGCTTGCATACGCTCAGAAGAATTTGCTGGGATCCCTACCGTTTCTGCAAACTTATCGGCTGATAGGAAGCCAACACCCCTGATATCAATGGCGATTTGATAAGGATTCCTGGTCAAAACAGCCATAGTATTTTCGCCGTAGTGGCCGATTATTTTCATTGCTAATTTGGGTGAAAGCTGACCTGAAAGCAGAAATAGTTCTACGGTGCGGTCTCTTCTGTGGGTTTCCCAGGCCTCTAGTATTGAATGAACTTTCTTGCTGCCGATAGATGGCACTTCTGAAAGCCTTTCGGGATGGTTGTCTAGGATATCTAGTGTATCTACTCCAAAGTAATCAACTATTTTAGTTGATGTTTTTGTGCCAATTCCCTTAATTAGCCGTGAAGACAGGTAACGCTTTATTCCATCTACGGAGTTGTGGGGAGTTTTTCTTTCTATTTTAAACTGTTGGCCATAAGTTTTGTGGTTAGTCCACTCGCCAAGAAACCGAACGTACTCCCCTTCGTGTATGCTTGTCAGGGACCCTGTAGCCATCACAGAGGCTATTTTCGTGTCAAGCCTAAGAACCGTCCAGCCATTCTCAATATTTCTAAAGATGATTTTTTTGACGTCGCCGATTAGTTCTTCCAATCCAGCTCCCGTTGTACATTTCCATCAGGGGCAAAGTAAATCAGAGGCTTTTTGAGTGCAACATAAAGGTTTGGCTGAGGGCGCTGTAAACAACGGATAGCTTGTCGTTTTTGTTGTCTTTTTTCGCCTTATTGAAATTTCACTTGGAGTCCTCAATTTTTTTTCCCAAATACCGATAAAGATTAAGTGGTCAGGCAGATTTTTGTTTGATTATTGGTAGTTTGGCAATTTTTAGGAGGTCGGGATCTCATGCAGTTTCAGTTTTCATTTAAGCACATGCAAGTGAGTGAATCCTTAAAGTCTTACACGGAGGGTAAAGTAAAATCATTGGTAAAGAAGTTTGTGACAAAGCCCATAGAGGCTAAAATCACTTTTTCTGTTGATAAGCATCGTCACGAGGCTCATCTAGCTTTGATGGGTGGGGATGGGTTTTTGGTTCAAGTCGACCATGCTTGTTCTGATATGTACGGTTCTGTAGATATTGTTTTGCAAAAATTGGCGGCACAGCTAAAGAAAAAGAAAGATCGTTTGAAAAAGCATAAAGGTAATAGGAATATACGTAGTATGCGGTTTGCTGCCCCTGATTCTATCGATTATCAGGTAGCCGAAGTTGATGCTTCGGATATTGTGGCTTTCGAAGAAGCGCGGCGACGCAGGGCTAGCTAGTCCCGGAGCGATTTGCAATAGCAAGATCTACAAGCAGAAAAGCTGGGTATACCCGGCTTTTTTGGTTCTAGATAGCTCCGGGCCTCTAAATTTACAAGGTTAACGCTAGTCTAATATTTCTAGTCCATCTTCATCGAAGTGGTTATTGAAGCAACCTTCGGTTTCAATTTTAGTGAAATATAGTTCTTTACATACCACACACTGGTATTTTGCATCTTTCCGTATCGAAGCTGATTTGAACTCTGACTTTTTCCGTTGTTTCGGTTTTTCTGGGGCTTGGCTATCTTTTTTGGAGTCTTTAGAGGCCGTTGAATCTTGTTGAGAATTGGCTTCTTCATTCTTTTGTTTTTCTGCTTCTTCAGCAGCCTTTTTTTCCTCGATTTCGCTCTTTGTGCGCCTTCGCAGGTTGAAGCGGCTGTGTACTTCCTTGTTGACGGGAGCAGAAGAGAAAGTTGCAAATTCGAATGGCTCGACCTCTAAATCTTCAGCCTTCATTTCAAATACTTGTAGATCGATTTTGTGTCCATGTTTCTTGGTTGTACGGCAATCCATAGCACATGCAACAGCTTCATCCATATGGTTATAGATTCGACTGCAATAGCGACATTTATGGCCTTCGAGTTTTGGTTTCATCCCTTGGAATTTTGGCCTGGTATACACTGGGACAGCGGGTTCTAATCTATTAACTTTTAGCCAGCACCTGTTCAGGCAAGCGACTGCCCTTCCCTGCACATCATGATTGCTTCGGCAAAGCCCGCATATAAAGAGATTCCCTTGCCTTATGATACTCCTGATAGTCGGGATATCACCTAATTGACGGTTTACTTTTTTTCTCTCAGGCATAAGTGGCCCCTCCTGACTCTCACTCCTGTCTGTATCGGCCAAGGGCCCCAGAATTTTAGGTAAATAGTGGGTTTTTCAGAAGTTCTCTAAACTATTAAAAAGTCTGACTTTTATTAGAGTCTCATATAGGTGAGTTATCTCTTCAGTTAGGCTTCTATTTTGTGGTTGGTCATTTAAATACCTAGGAAGGCCGTATATGTGATGATAATGCCAAAGCCAAATAGTTTACCTTTTTCCTTTATTTGTTGGAACTGGTCATTTTCGTATGAGTCATAGCGAATAGTATAATTGGCAATAATGGGAACCAGGAAGCCTAAGTTTAGGTGGTAGCCTTCAATTCTAGTGTTTAGGTTTTCAGGGTGATTTGAAACTAACCTTGGGCTTGGTTTGAGCCAGTTAAAGAATACTGAAGGCATCATTGCAAAATTTGTTACCCTCATGACTAGACTGTCAGTTTTTCCGAGGCTATCGGTACGAGTTCCTACTACCCGGCCAACAAGGTCAGTGTAATGGAGTCCGATGGCGAAGCCGTAATTGCCATTGTATGACCTTATATCTGCTCCTTCGGCAGAAGAGGCTAATAATACCGTGGTGCCGGTTCCTCCATAGTCAAGCTTAGTGTTTTGTTGCTGAGGTGCTAGGTATGGTCCAGAGATAACATCAATGTTAAGCATTATTAGCCAGTTATGGTCAATGTGGGTATATCCTAGTTCAACAGCTGTTGAGGTGCCCAAGAAGTTATTGCCATCTCCCGATTTTAGGCTGTGTTGGAAGCCGCTGACGCCAATATTCCAGGCACTATTGCGCTTCTCTTCGGTCGTTCTGTATATCTCTTTGGCTGAGCCAGGGTTGCAGATCCCTAGAAATAAAGTCACGATTAATGAGAAATTTATTAAAGAGTTCATGTGCAAGGTTGAGCTCCTAAGCTTCTTTTTTGGGCTCCCTTTTTATCAGGCGTATGATGATGATCGATACTTCGAACATTAGGTAGGTTGGAACGGCCATAGCTACCTGGGAGATCGGGTCTGGAGGTGTCATCACTGCGCCAACTACGAGAATTCCAACAAGAACGAATCTGCGGTTTTTTGATAGTCCGTCCGCACTTATTATGTCTAGCATCCCTAATAGAATCAGAATGAGTGGGGTTTCAAAGATTAGGCCAAAGCTAAATATTAATAGCATAACCACTGAGATGTAATCACTAATTGTGATAATGGCCTCTGCCGACTGCAGTCCCAAATTGATGAGGAATGTCATTGCCATAGGTAGTATTATTTTAAAGCAAAATATGACACCTGAAAAGAATAGGCAAACAGATGCTAGGGTAAAAGGAAATACATATTTTTTCTCATGATCATAAAGAGCTGGTTCAACAAATCGCCAAAAATGAAATAGTATAAATGGACTTCCGACGATGAAAGCCGCTAATAAGGATACTTTTATTTGGGCAATAAATGGTTCCATAGGGCTTGTAAAATGTAAGATTTTTTCTGGATCGGGAATAGCCTGCCGAAGTGGTTCTTGCAGCAGTTCGAGTATTTTTGTTGAATAAACCATAGCAGCGCAGAAGGCTATGATTACGAAAATCAGAGACTTTACGATTCGATCACGGAGCTCGCCAAGATGATCCATTAGTCCCATTACTTTTTCTGCCTTGGAATTTTCTTCGCCGCTGCTCTCAGCCATTAGTGCGCCTCTAACCAGTTATTGCCTTCGCCGACTTCAACTTTTATTGGTACCTCTAGAGGAAAGGCGTGCTCCATTTCCTCTTCAATGAGGTTTCTTGTTGCTTGGGCCTCTGCCTTTGGGCACTCAAAAACAAGTTCATCGTGGACTTGAAGTAACATTTTAGCATGAAGCTTTGATTCCTCCAGCTTCTTTTCTATCTTTATCATAGCGAGCTTTATGAGATCTGCCGCACTACCTTGTATGGGGGTATTTATCGCAATATGTTCGGCATTTACTGCCATCATCCTATTTGAGCTGTTGATCTCCTTAAGGGGGCGCCGCCTTCCAGAAAGTGTTGTCACAAACTCTTTTGATTTAGCTTCTGCGATACTGCGGTCGATGTAATTCTTAATACCAGGATAGGCTTTAAAGTATTTCTCTACAAAATCTTTAGCTTCTGCCATCGAAACCCCTGTTTCGCTGGCGAGTCGTTTTGGTCCCATGCCATAAATCAGACCGAAGTTGATAGCTTTGGCCCGAGCTCTTTGCTCTCTTGTAACCATGTTCTGTGGTATGGAAAAAATAGCAGCGGCAGTGGCGGTATGGATGTCTCGGCCAGCTCGGAAGTCCTCCTTAAGTGAGCTTTCATTCGCCAGGTGAGCTAGTAGCCTGAGCTCAATTTGCGAGTAATCGGCTGCGATGATCACTGAGTCTGTGTTGGCTGGTGTGAATGCTTTTCTTACTTCTTTTCCAAGCTCTGTCCGGATCGGGATGTTTTGGAGGTTTGGAGTGGATGAGCTGAGCCTGCCAGTTTGAGTTCCTGTTTGGTGGAAGCTGGTATGTATCCGGTTCGATTTGCTATTCACTAGTTCTGGAAGGCGGTCTGTGTAAGTATTCTTTAGCTTGGATAACGATCGGTATTTCAGGATTGCGCATGGCAGAGGATGATCGGAGAGTTTGCTGAGAGCTTGAACATCGGTGGATAATCCTGATTTTGTTTTTTTGATGTTTTTAACGCCTAGCTGATCATGTATTTTCATTTTCTCATAGAGTATCTGCCGTAATTGAGCTGGTGAGTTTACGTTGAACTCTTCCTCAGCGAGTTCGTAGATTTTAGCAGCCAGGGACGCTAGTTTAATTTCTATCTTCAAAGAGAGGTTGCTGATTGAGTCGGTGTCAACATAGATGCCCTGACGTTCCATTTTAGCTAAAACGGCAATAAGAGGCGACTCAACATTTTTAAATGTTTGCAAGAGGCTTAATTTTTCCATCTGCTTGAAGAGGAATTTGTATAGTCTTAAGGTAAGGTCAGCATCTTCACATGCGTATTTTACGAGCTTCTCAAAATCTACCTCTAGCATGCTTGCGGCTGCATTTTTTCCAATAAGACTGGCAGTTGGGATTTTTGCGTAGTTCAGCCAGAAGAGGCATGAACTGTCTAAGGAATAGGAATTAAGATTAGGATTAACAAGGTGTGCGGCTACCATAGTATCAGCTACCTGGTTTTTGATTTCGATGCCAATATTTAACATCATCTGAATGTCGAATTTAATATTGTGGCCGATAGCTATTTTGTTTTTATCATTAAAAATTTCTTTTAATTCTTCAAGTATAGTTGCAGGAGTGACATCTATTAGGTCTCCATCTGTAAGCGGTACATAGTATGCCTCATTTTCCTTTAGAGCAAATGCCATACCTATTGGGGTATCTTGAACGATATCTAGGCCAGAAGTTTCTGTGTCGAAGGCAAAACTATCAGTTTGCCTTAGGCGTCTCGCTAATATTTCGAGTTCTTTTCTGGTTGACACCGACCTATAGCTCTCTTTGCCGGTTATCTTTGCCGGAGCGTCAGGTGTTTGTTCGCCTGTTTTACGGGTTTCCCACTTTTTCGCAAGAGTCCTGAATTCCATTTCAGTGTAGAAGTTGCCAAGGTCATCACTTAAAAGTTTGTTCTCGTGCATTTTAGATGCCTCTCGCCAGTTAGTTGGGATGTGGCAGTCTTTTTTGATGGTGACTAAGATCTTAGATAGTATGGCCAGCTCTTTATTATGGGTTATTTTTTCTTTTTGCTTATTGTTTGGTAATGAGTCTAGGTTTTTATAGATATTTTCTAGTGTGCCAAACTGAGAGATAAGCTTGCATGCACCTTTTTCACCTATGCCAGGTATGCCAGGTATATTATCGGCAGTATCACCCATAATTGCTAATACGTCTATGAACTGTCCAGGTGTGACTCCGAATTTGCTCATAACATCATCGGGACCTGAGATCTTCACGACCCCTGCTTTGCCGCTTGAGTATAAGGATGTGCTGCTGTTTACAAGTTGGAGAAAGTCCTTATCACCGGAGACGATATAAGTATTAAGGTCGGTTGATTGTGCACACAGTGTGCCGATGAGGTCGTCGGCTTCAAGCTTTGTTTCTTTGAGCACTGGTAGGTCCATAGCTTTGAAAAGCTGGTATAAGTAAGGTATTTGAACAGAAAGATCTTCTGGCATTGGTTTTCTATTGGCCTTATATGCTTGATAGAGGTCATGGCGAAAAGTTTTTCCTGGCATATCTGACGCTATGAGTAAATAGTCTGGGTTCTCCTTCTCAATCAGGCGCTCAAGAAAGGTCGCTGTACCCATAATTGCTGCTGTAGGTAAGCCCTTACTGTTTCTTATGTTTCCTCCTAAAGCATGATAGCTTCTGTATGCTAATGCCATAGCGTCAATCACAAAAAGTTTCTTTTTCATTAAAGTCTCACTTGCTGCAAATGGGGGTGTCAATGTGGCTTTTAGTCTGAGTGCCAACTGAGGCGTTGTATCATATGCTGGTTTAAAGTGCTTGTTTAAAAAGCAGAACCCAATAGCATGAGTTGCTTATTTCTAGCGCTTCGACTAGAATGCCTCAATTTTAAAAGGGGGGTGTAGGCTTAATGACTGAGCAAGCAGAATTAAAAGTTGGTGGTAAGACCATTGAGTTGCCCGTTATATGTGGTACTGAAGGAGAGAAGGCTGTAGATATCCGGAGGCTTCGTAGTGAAACCGGTTATGTGACCCTAGATTCGGGGTATGGAAATACTGGCTCGTGTGAAAGTGCAATTACTTTTATAGACGGAGAGAAGGGAGTCCTAAGGTATAGGGGTATTTCTATTGAAGAATTAGCTTCTAAATCTACCTTTGTGGAAACAAGTTATCTCTTAATATATGGCAAACTACCCAATAAGGACGAGCTGTTTGCTTTTAGCGACCTTTTAACAAGGCACTCGATGATTCATGAGTCAATGTTGAATTTCTTTAGTGGGTATCCGCCATCTGCTCATCCGATGGCTATATTGTCTTCGATGTGTTGTTCGCTATCAAGCTACTATCCGGATTCTCTTGATCCTAGTGACTCTGAGGCTAGAGATCGTATTATTCCGCGTGTCCTATCGAAAGTAAGAACGATAGCTGCATACAGCTATAAAAAGTCGATAGGTCAGCCTGTTATATATCCCAAGAACTCTTTGAGCTATTGTGCGAACTTTTTATACCAAATGTATGCTGTTCCTGCCGAGCATTACGAAGTGGATGAGGATATGGTTCAGGCTCTGAATATGCTTCTGATTCTTCATGCAGATCATGAGCAAAATTGCTCTACCTCTACAGTGAGGCTTGTTGGGTCTTCAGATGCTAATATATTTGCCTCTGTCGCAGCTGGTGTCTTGGCCTTGTGGGGGCCTAAACATGGCGGAGCGAATCAGTCTGTAGTTGAAATGTTGGAGGAGATTCATCGTAATGGTGGTGATGTTAAGCGAGCCGTGAGTGCTGCTAAAGATAAGTCAAACCCTTTCCGGTTGATGGGTTTTGGTCACCGAGTGTATAAAAATAGAGATCCGCGAGCCACTGTTATCAAGCAGATGTGTGATAAGATTCTGGCTAAGAAGGGTATGAGTGATCCTCTTCTTGACATCGCTAAGCGTCTTGAAGAAGAGGCCTTAAGCGATCCTTACTTTGTCGAGAAGAAGCTGTTCCCGAATGTGGACTTTTACTCGGGGGTTTTGTATAGAGCTATGGGAATTCCTACGAGTATGTTTACCGTTATGTTTGCTCTTGGTAGGCTGCCTGGTTGGATAGCGCATTGGCGTGAGATGGTCGTGGGCGGCGATCAGCGTATTGGCAGGCCTAGGCAGATTTATCAAGGGCCGACTGAGGTTAAATACCAGCCTATAGATCAGCGGTAGGGTGGACTGAGTGAGTTCTGCTGCTGTCGCTTCCTTCAGAAAGCTACTTCTCTGCAAAATATTTAATTGAAATTTTGTTTAAGGACCCAATCAGTTTGAATCCCAGGCTATGGCTGAGATTCGGCTGTATGGAGCCTAAGGAAGTCTAGATTCTTCCCTCTTATCTTATTGAAAACGGCTGCCCTCTGGTCATAAATCAATTATAATGGGGGGGGTGATTTGAGATCTTATAAAATCATGTTAGCAAACAAGGAATTTTTATGTTTTTGAGTTTTGGGCGGCTCCTGGCTATAGGTCCATCATTGGTGGTTGCTTGTGGATCAACGTTGAGCTTTGCCTCGAGTGTTGTTGAGCAGGTGGATGAGGTCGATATTGGTGGGGCTTCCTCTGTGTTGACAAGGGCCTGGGAAAGCGGTTTTGTAGTTTTTTCCGTTCTTTTGTGCTTGGTCTTTTTTTCGATTTTGAGTTGGGCATTGATTATTAGTAAGTACCTCTATTTGCGAAAGATGACTCGTCATAGCGATGTTTTCCTCAAGAATTTTTGGGACTCCAGGTCTCTAAATGATTTGAACTCCCGGCTTGGTGAGTATCCGTACAGCCCTGTTAAGGAGGTTTTTCGATCGGGTTATGCGGAGTTGGTAAGGGGGAGTCAGATGCGCGAGCAAGCAGGCAACAGCCTGTTAGGCATCAAGGCAGCAATGGAGAATTTAGGTAGGTCTTTAACAAAGGCCAGCCATACTGAGCGTAAGAGGCTTGAAACTTATTTACCACTACTAGCAACTATAGCTTCATCTGCCCCTTTCATTGGTTTGTTCGGCACAGTTTGGGGTATTATGGGAGCTTTCGAAGGGATTGCTCGTTCAGGCAGTGCCAGCCTTGCGGCTGTAGCTCCAGGTATTGCTGAGGCATTGATAGCAACTGCTTTTGGTTTGGCTGCCGCTATCCCGGCTGTAATGGGTTACAATTTAGCGAATTCGAAAATTCGGGGGTTAATGGTTTTTATCAATGGTTTTCAAGCTGATTTCTTGAATATTGTCGAGAGGTATATGGTTTCTGATAAGTCGAAAACGAATGCTTCGAATAGCCCGATTTGAGGAGGCCGATCATGGCTTTTAGTAATGGAGAGAATGACTCTGGCGAGATCGCTGATATTAATATAGTGCCACTTGTAGATGTTATGCTAGTTCTTCTGGTTATCTTTATGGTGGCGGCCCCTTTATCTATTGGTGGTATTGGTATAAAACTGCCAACTTCTAGGGCTAAGACGGCTCCGGTTGATCAGAAAAGGGTCATTTTATCGGTAGATTCGAGTGGCTCTTATTTTCTTGATAAACTTAGGATAGAGACGCCAGGCCTAGAGCAAAAGCTTAAGGCTATTTTTGAGGTGCGTGAAAAGAAAAGCCTCTATATTAGAGCTGATCGCAATGTGCGTTACGGAGCTGTCGTCGATGCTATGAGTGCGGCGAAGCTTGCAGGTGTCGTTAAAATTAGCATGCTTACAAAATCCAGGAACCGTTGAAGAGGGTTTTTGTGTCGCGTCTTGAATTACAAAGAGAAGATGAATCACGTCTGATCATCTTAATGATTATCCTATCGGTTTTTATTCATGCTGGTGTGCTGCTTATCTCTCGGCTTGAATTGATGGAACCTTTGAATATCAAATCGGATGAGTGGGAAATTGCTGTAGACTTAACTTCCGACGCCCTTTCCTCAACCTCATTGCCGGATGCACAGAAAGATATAGAGGCGGCGGTTTCTAAAAAGATGTTGCCACAACTTCCTAAGACTTTTGAGCTTAAGGAAAAAAAGGT
>MDTC01032835.1_pt1 | contig 22840 bp, 31 predicted proteins | sample 811181 | NCBI WGS metagenome assembly MDTC01 (sample SAMN05326644, study PRJNA326480) | marine metagenome | isolation source: seawater | place: Pacific Ocean: North | collected 2011 | reverse complement strand
GTTGATGTTGATGACACCCTCGATAGCATCTTTAGTTCTGATATGGCTATCGGCAAGTATGTTGCACAAAGGGCGGGAATCGGCATCAACGCGGGTCGCATCCGTGGAATCAACAGTAAAATCAGAGATGGAGAAGTGCAGCATACGGGTGTTGTCCCTTTCCTCAAAAAGTTTGAATCTACTGTCAGATGTTGCACTCAGAATGGCATACGAGGCGGATCAGCGACTGTCCACTTTCCAATCTGGCACCAAGAAATAGAGGATATCCTTGTACTCAAAAATAATAAAGGGACAGAAGATAATCGTGTCCGAAAACTCGACTACAGCATTCAAATCTCTAAACTTTTCTATGAGAGGTTTATTAAGGATGAAGAAATTTCTCTCTTCAGTCCTCACGATGTTCCAGGTCTTTACGATGCTTTTGGTACTGATGGGTTTGATGAACTATATTTGGGTTACGAACAGGATCAGTCTATTCCTAGAAAAACAATTGGGGGTCAAGATCTTATTCTAAATCTTCTCAAAGAAAGGGCAGAGACTGGTCGTATTTACATTATGAATATTGACCATTGTAATTCTCACTCATCATTTAAAGATAAAGTTGAGATGTCTAATCTCTGTCAGGAAATTACTTTACCAACAAAACCACTTCAGCATATTGATGGTGAAGGTGAAATTGCCTTATGCATTCTCTCCGCAATTAATATTGGTAAAGTTAAATCTGATGCTGAACTAGAGAATCTATGTGATCTCTCTGTTCGTGCTCTAGATGAACTTATTGACTATCAAGAGTATCCTGTTAGAGCAGCAGAGATTGCTACAAAGGCACGGAGATCTCTTGGAATTGGTTTTATTGGTCTTGCACACTATCTTGCTAAACTTGGGTTTAATTATGATTCCCAGGAAGCATGGGATGCTGTTCATGGTTTAACTGAATCCTTCCAATATTATCTTCTAAAATCATCTAATGAAGTTGCTAAAGAAAAGGGTGCTTGTGAATATTTCTCCAGAACCAAGTACGCTGATGGGATTCTTCCCATCGATACATATAAAGAGGACGTAGACGAAATTACAAACCAGGAGTTAGAACATGATTGGGATAGTCTTAGGACATCTATCGCAACCTACGGATTACGGCACTCAACATTGTCCGCACAAATGCCTTCAGAGAGTAGCTCCGTTGTGTCAAACGCAACAAATGGAATCGAACCTCCTAGAGGATACTTGTCCGTTAAAAAATCCAAAAAGGGACCTCTTAAGCAGATTGTTCCGTCATATACCACATTGAAAAATAACTATACACTTCTATGGGATATGCCCAGTAATAAGGGTTATATTAATGTAGTGTCTGTGATGCAGAAATTCTTTGATCAGGCAATATCTGGTAACTGGAGTTATAATCCAGAACATTATCCAGATAATGAAGTGCCTGTTTCTCAGATGGCAAATGATCTTCTAACTACATACAAATATGGTTGGAAAACTTCTTACTATCAAAATACTTATGATAATAAGACTGATGAAGTCTTAGATGAAAAACAAAATAAACTTAACGAATTAGTCAAAGAATTAAGTAACGCAGAGGAGGAAGCTTGTGACAGCTGTTCAGTTTAAACTACCACAGAATACAGACATTAAAGGTATGACCGTATTCAATACGGAACAAGTAGATACAAAAAAACAACCAATGTTCTTTGGAAAACCATTGGGTGTTCAGAGATATGATTCATATAAGTATCCTATTTTTGATAAACTAACTACACAACAACTAGGATATTTCTGGAGACCTGAAGAGGTTTCCTTACAGAAAGATCGTGGTGACTATCAATTGCTTCGTCCAGAACAAAAACATATCTATACATCTAATCTAAAGTATCAGATTATGCTTGATTCTGTTCAAGGTCGTGGTCCTGGTATGGCATTTTTACCATACTGTTCTTTACCTGAACTAGAAGCATGTATGACTGTTTGGGAATTTATGGAGATGATCCATAGTCGTTCTTATACTTACATTATTAAAAATGTTTATGCAGATCCTTCAGAGGTTTTTGATAAGATTGTTACTGATGAGAGAATTCTAGATCGTGCAAAGAGTGTAACTTCAAGTTACGATGACTTTATCACTCATGCTCAAGAGTATGGTAATGGTCCTCAATGGAAGCATAATTTAGATCATGTTCCAAACGCACAAGACGATCTCAGAGATGTTAAAAGAAAACTCTACAGAGCAGTTGCAAACGTTAATGTTCTTGAAGGTATTAGGTTTTACGTTAGTTTTGCTTGTTCTTTCGCCTTTGGTGAACTCAAACTTATGGAAGGTTCAGCAAAAATCGTCTCACTAATTGCAAGAGATGAAAACCAGCATCTTGCTATTACTCAAAATATTTTGAGTAAGTGGAAGAGAGGTGATGATCCTGAAATGCAACAGATCATGAAGGAAGAAGAAGAGTGGACTTATTCTTTGTTCAGGAATGCAGTGAATGAAGAAAAGAAATGGGCAGAATATCTCTTCAGAGATGGATCTATGATTGGTTTGAATGATAAACTACTCAAAAAATATGTTGAGTGGATTGCCAATCGTCGTCTAAAAGGAGTTGGTCTGAAACCCTTGTATGATGTTGCTGCATCTGCGAATCCACTTCCTTGGACACAGCACTGGATCTCTTCTAAGGGTCTCCAGGTAGCACCACAGGAGACTGAGGTTGAGTCCTATGTTGTCGGTGGTATCAAGCAAGATGTTAAGGCAGACACCTTCTCTGGATTCAAACTATGATGGAACAATGGGCAATTGCCCTGATGGCAGATGCGACTGTAAAATTGTCTGATGAAGATCTTAGACTGCTTAGGTTTGGTCCTCAACCTTATCTTCCACATGAAGTTATAAGATATAACTTATTAAAACTTAAACAAAAACATAATTGAGGGTTATTAACCCTCTCTTTTTTTATACTTTTGTAAAAAAGAAAAAAATGTATATGAAGATACACAAACTTACCTATATAAGATGAACTGAAAGGTTATAAAGATGTCCTGAACATAATAACTTTGTTATTCGAAACTAAAATTTAATTTGGAGTGTTATCGTGCATAACTTACTATCCAGGTCACAGTTTGATGAGTGGAGGCATTTAGAAGAAACAATCAATGAACTAGAGTCAGAAAACCAAAAAATCAACGATTACTACGAGTGTCTAATTGAATGTGATACGTTAAAACAAAATGAATGTAAGCGAATTTGTAAAATGCTACTAAATTAAAAATAAAAAACCCTTCGGGGTTTTTTTTATATCTAAATACGAGATGGTATTCCCTTTATTATGTTTATTATAAAAAATATTACACCAAGTATTAGGGAAAAAATTTTAAAACATATACAAGATAATTCAAATACTGTTCATCATCGTGATAATATATCAGATACTTCATATTATACTAATAGGAATGATAAAAAGTTAGGTAAATTGTTTGAAAAATATCTTGAACCAATTATCTACGAATATATTCGTGCTCCGTTTAAAATGAATACCATTTGGTATCAAGTTTATAATAAGAAAAGTGGATCTTTTCATGACTTTCATACTCATAAGTCAAAATTATGTCAGATTTCTGGAATATTTTATATAAAACTAAACGATGATAGTGTCATTACTGAATTTGTATTCGGGGAACGATGCGTTACACCGGATGTATCTGAAGGTGATATTGTTTTATTTGATTCTGGTCTTGAACATAGATCTCCTCCAAATGATAGTGATAATGATAAGATAATCTTGTCATTTAATTTAGATCTAAATATATGAGTTATATTCAGACCATTAATGAGTTATGAAAATCCTTGGACTCTATTGGAACGAAGTTTTGATAGTTGTGATGTTGGTGACTACTTTGGGTTTGTTTACCGTATTACCAATCTCATCAACCAACGACAGTACATTGGTAGAAAGTATTTTTGGTCGTTTAGAACGCCAAAGGGAAAAAAACGAAAGGTAAAACAAGAATCTGATTGGAAAAAATATTATGGATCTTGTCCAGAATTAAAGGAAGATATTAAATTAGTTGGGAATAGAATGTTCTTCAAAAGAGAGATTCTTTCTTTACATGAAACAAAGGGAAAAACTAACTTTGAAGAAACAAGACAGTTATTTTTAAATGATGTTCTTACAGAGTCTCTTAATGGAGAACCAGCGTATTACAATAGTAATATTTTAAGTCGTTATTTCAGAAAAGACTATTATGAATACACTTGATGATGTGTGGACAAAATGTTCACAATTAAATGAAAACTATACTATTGAAGAATATGACGAAGATATTGATATTGTACGGAATATTTTTAAATATCCAGATTTAATATTAGATTTTCAAAAACTTTTAAGTGTTTGGGAATCTACTGGTAGTGGAAAACCAGGATTGATGACATTAAAAATGCCATGGTGGACTTCAAAGCATATTATAGAAGAGGTATTTGATTGCGATTATAATACTGAAAGTTGTGAAAGTGAATATATTTACTTTTATACAGGAAATACAACAAAGGAAAAATCTGATCCAAATAGCATTGTTTCAAATCAATGTCTACTACCGCATAGTGATTCTGGAATGGATGGTCCCGAGTCAATAATTGGGTTAGTAAATTTAAACCAAAGAAAGGTTAAAACTGGATTTTGGAGTTTTAAAGGTGAACCTGCTCCTTGTTATGAATCACTAAGTGAATATTATGATTACTCAGCTACTATTACTAAAGAAACATTTCATGACAAAATTAATGATGGTATTATAGATCATCTATTTGATCATGAATATGGATTTAACGATGCTCTTTTTTATAATTCAAGACTGCTTCATCAACCACATATAGATAATTTCTATACAAGAGAGAACCCTAGAATAATGTTTAGAATGTTTTTTAATCCTGAGCTTGACGAGAATGACGATTAGGGTTATACTATAGGGGTAAGAGAGAGTTCAATGGATTCTAAAGTTATCAGTTGCATACAACATAATATTGAATGGGCTGAGAAAAGAATTACCAAAGTAGAAGATATGGAAGATGCAGTTGCTATTTCTGCAGAGTTCTATGAATGGTTAGAGGATGAAGAAATCGATCTTTTATATTTAAGTTAGTTGTGTTATAATTAACTTTATTGGTTCCGTAGCTCAGTGGATAGAGCATCGCACTTCTAATGCGTTGGTCGTAGGTTCAAATCCTACCGGAATCGTATGCGGGTGTAGTTTAGAGGTAAAACTTCTGCCTTCCAAGCAGATGTCACGGGTTCGATTCCCGTCACCCGCTTTTTAGTATCAAATTGCATAAATAGGGCATAATGAAAGTAAGATTATGTTATCCGTTAGATGCAAACTTTGCAATATTGAATTAATTAGCACTAGTAAAATTCAGTGCTGTGGATGCTCAAATCAGATGATTCTTAGAGATGATAAGGTTTCTGCTTTAGATTTAAATGAAGTAATCATAACCAAATCTGAAGGTGGTATAAAAAATGACAACTCTTTGTCAAAATCTGATCTAGAGTATCAGGAGAACCGAAGGAAAAGAAAGGTTCGTAAACTTAATTTTGAAATTAGGTAAAGTACAAAAGTAGGAATTACTCATGCAAATGCATCCCGACGAATTTCAGAACTGGAAAACCATTAAAGAAACATTTGAGGAAAATGGTACAATAGACAACTTTTTTTACAAAAGAGCTTGTGCCATTGTAAGTGGACAACCAGATCCAATGAAAAATCTACAAAATTTGGGTCATGGTGAGGAAGATAAATCAGAGAAAAGTTAGGAAATGATAACTGTAAGTAGTTTTTGATATACAAACTACTTGCAATATTGAATATAATTGCTATATAATGAATAAATTGAACCTGATCACGATGCCGCGAGCATGTATGCGAAAAATTGATTTAGAAGCGAGAATTTATAAACTAAAGAATTCTTTATATAATGGACAACATGAAGATAAAAATGGGGATTGGCATGAAGGCCATCACCAAGCATTAAACAAAGTTCTGGATATATTGAAAGAATATTCACTATAATTGACATATCTTTTGTGATGATATATAATATCACAAACGAGGTGTAGCGCAGTTTGGCAGCGCATCCGCTTTGGGAGCGGAAGGCCGCAGGTTCGAATCCTGTCACCTCGACCACTTGTAACATTTATTTTTAACTGATTAAAATGGATCCTTCAAACAAGCATATTATTGCTGAGGCAAATGTATTTTACGAGCAGGCAATTCCAAAAGACCTTGTTGATCTGATGGTTGAAGAATTGCCTAAGCATAATGATACATATGCAACTGCATCTGTCGGAGACTGGGATGATGGCAGGATTGCAATGGAAGAAAGAAATTCAAAAGTTTCCTGGATGTATGAGGATGACTGGTGCTCTTCTATTTTCTCTCACTACTTTTCTATTGCAAATAAAGAGCAATGGGAATATGATCTAAATTTTTTGGATGGAGTTCAAGTAACTAAATATATGCCAGGTGATCATTACACATGGCACTCCGATTATGGAACTGTAGAGGATAATCGATTTACTCGCAAACTAAGTGCTACGATGCTAGTTACCGATCCTTCAGAATTCAAGGGTGGTGATTTGGAGTTTATTGATTATCATAACAATCTTATTGTTGCACCTAAATCAAAGGGAACAATGATTGTTTTTGATTCTAGAATTCCACATCGTGTAACACCAGTTACCAGTGGACAAAGAATTTCACTAGTTACATGGATGCTAGGACCAAAATTGAGGTAATTTAATGTCCGATAATAAGAAAAAATACATTTCATTTAGTCCATACTTTTCTGGACTAGCTAATATTATTATGTCTTATGAGATGTTTCTTGCTATTGCTCATATTACAGGAAGAACTGTAATTCTTCCTCCTGATTGCTGGATGTTGTTTATTTGCAACTCTCAAAATAAAAAAGATTGGGTTGACTTCTGGCAAATATTTGATAAAAATGTTTTACTACAAAACTTTGATTGTGTTGAACATAGACAAGTTCGTGAGTTTCGTGGAAAGCATCAGTTGATGCAATCTAGGAACTCCTATACTGGAAAAATTAATAAACTTAATCTTGATCTAAAGAACTATAGATTTGTACCTACAGATGAATCTGGAGTAAATGGTCACGAAGTTATGGTTAATTATAATGATGGTAGTGATGATTTACAAGACTTCAGTCTCAGTAGAGAAATTATTGAACTTGGTTGTGAAGAACAGTTCTTGCATTTTGAAAATAACTTATTTGGACATTACTGGTATAGTGTATATCCAGGAGATGCTGATGAAAGAAATGAAATGAAAGACAAAATTAATAAAGTCTTTAGATATCATGATAAATTTTATGAAATTTCTGATTTCGTTAAACAGCAAATTGGTCCATATAATGCTATACATGTTCGTAGGAATGACTTTCTAGATTCTAGACCAGACGAAACCGAAATTTTTAATGGACCAGAAAAACTTTTAGCAGTTGTTGAAAATACTCCATTCTTTGAGCCAGACTTGCCATTATATGTTGCGACTGATGAAACTAGTTTGCCATTCTTTAGAAACTTGAGAAGAGAACGTGAAGTTTATTTCTTTAGGGATTTTGACTTTCCATATCGTGATGATCTTGAACCAAATAATTTAAATATGGCAGTTATGGATCAGGTAATTTGCTCTCAATCCGAAAACTTCTTTGGAACATATATGTCAACATTTACGAAAAGAATTAATATTATGAGAGGACTTGAGGGTAGGCAAGCTGACGATTGGATGGGAATTAATCATACACCAGAGCAACCTGATGAAGATATTGATAGTGCTATTCCTTGGTCAACAATGCAAAACAATGAATGGCATTGGAATCAATCATCTCATTATCAGTGGATGAAAGAAATTGATGGTGAGTTAGTAAATGAATATGAGTGATAGAGTATTACCACCAATTTTTAGTGATGTCCCTTTTAAAAAAGTAAAAATTCCTGACGATTTATATTCTCACATGATGGATGAATATGATGTAATGGAATTTACTAAAGTTGATGATGAAATTGAATGGGATCCTGTTGTAAATGAATATTGTAATGGTGGAATATCTGTTCGTGGAACAAATAGACCTTATACATTAAGAACAGATATATCACCTGAGTTATATAATCATTGTTATGAATCTATTACCCCATTAATATCAGATTGGTGTGGTCAAAATCTTGAGATGACTTGGGGGTATGGAGTAAGAAATTATATTAGAAATTCAGTTTTGCATCTTCATAGGGATAGAATTGAAACTCATATAATTAGTGTGATTATTTTTGTAGATCAAAAATCTAAAAAAAATTGGCCATTAGATTTTTGGGATCATGATCACAATCATCACAAAGTTTATTTTGAATCTGGTGAAATGTTATTTTATGAAAGTCTTTGTTTGCATGGTAGGATAGAACCATTTACCGGAAAGTATTATAGAAACATGTACTTCCATTGGATGCCAGAAGATTGGGATTATGAAGATTATGATCTTGAGGACTTAAAAACAGCATTTAGAAATCCAATAGAATATAAAAATTACTATGATCGAGAAACAGTCAACAACAAAGAATCAAGAATCATACCAAGAACCAGATGAGGAAGTGGCACAGGAAGAGGACACAGATGAGTACCTAGAGTGGTATCATACACATGATCAGGCATCCTGATCTCATCGGCAGGTTTAGCAATCTGGTGAATGCACCAAACTCATAATTTGGCTAAGGTGAGTTCGATCCTCACAACCTGCATTGGAGTTGACAATCGACTCCTTTTACACTATAATCATTTTGTAATTTCAACAGATCAATGACTATTACGACAAAATTCAAGAAAGATGTCAAAACTCTCCGTGCGGCTTCAGAAGGAGATTTTCTTCTTGATGTAAAGAATCCTAAACTGTTCAAAAAAGTTCGTCGTTATTATGAAAATGAAGGAGTCCAGTTCTCTGGAGAACCTCTTGACGATTATGACATGCTCATGGAATGTCTATATCAAGATCTGTCTGCCGTAGAAGTTGGTTGATAAATAATGAACATTATACTTGAAAGGTTTCCTTATAGGTATGTTGAATGTGGCACATTGGAAATCAATGGTATGCCAGACTATCGTATTCAAAAAGCAGATAGTTATACTAAGAGATATCGTGATATGTATCTCTTAGATAATCAGATGCAACTTTTGACTGCTATGGAAGATCTGGAGTATACTAAATGGCTTGATCCAGAACGTGTCCCTTGTTATATTAAAGACACATGTAGTAAACAGTAATTAAAATATGTTTAATCTTGGTATTCATGGAGCTCATAATGCTTCAGTAGCAATTTCAAAGGATGATAAAGTTCTTGAAGTTGTAGAAATTGAAAGATTAATGGGTATAAAAAATTGTGGATTCTTCTATTATGAAGCTTTCCACAATCCGACATCAGTACTCTGTTTTATAAGAGATTACTTTAAAGAGAAGTATGGTGTAGAAAAATATGAGACTATAGCAGTCAACTGTATGCCGGGTGATGAAGAATATCATTTACTTGATTATGATGATGTATTTGATTACGAAAATTATGAACATGTATTTCATCATGAAGCACATGCGTCTAGTGCGTTCTATCAGTCTCCATATGAAAACGCATTAATAATTTCTTTTGACGGTGGTTCAGAAGAAAAGTTTTTTAACATATATTTGGCTCAAGATAGACAATCTCCTTTAAAGAAATTATATTGTGGTAAGCATGATTATGCAGTGTCTTATATGGCATGTGCTCATTATATTCCTCACATTAGAAGAGAACAAATTTATATTGGTAATTTAGTATATCCCGGTAAACTAATGGGTTATGCTGCATATGGTGAACCACAAGAAGAGTATATTAAAAAGTTTAGAAAATTTTATCTATCAAGACATACTGATGAAGTTCAAGATGCTGCATTTGACTTTGGTACAATTTTTGGAGTTGGATTTAGAAACATTAACCCCGGAGATCCTGCCTCAGATCCATATCATGAAATAGATGGTCCTGGATTCCTTGATGAAAAAGTTGCTAGAGATGTTGCAGCATCAAATCAATATGTATTTGAAGAGTTATTTTATGAGGAAGTAAAACCATTTTTTGATACTTATTTTGATTATCCTGTAGTTTTAACAGGTGGATGTGCTCTGAATATTATTAATAATACTAAAATTGCAGAATTGCGTGAAGGAGAAGTTTTTGTCCCACCAAATCCTAATGATACTGGTATTGGTCTTGGATGTTTATTGAAAACAATAAAACCATATGAACAAGTAGATGCTACTTATCTTGGACCAGAAGTATGGGATAAGTATAAACTGGCACAATACTTTGGAAAATATCCAAATGCTGACCGTTATGATCCAATAGAAATAGCAGAAAAACTCTTTAATGGTCTTATTTTTGGAGTTGTTCGTGGTGGATCTGAACTTGGGCCAAGGGCTTTGGGTAATCGTAGTCTAATTTGCTCAGCAGCACATCCTGTAGCAAAACAGGTTATGAATCAAAATGTAAAAAATAGGGAAATGTATAGACCTTTGTCTCCCATTGTAAGATTAGAAGATGCTCAAAAGTACTTTGAATGGGAATATGAATCTAGGCATATGACTTACTCTGTACCAGTTAGAGAAGAGTATAGAGAAATTCTTCATGCAATTACTCATGTTGATGGTACTGCTAGAATTCAAACTGTAACTGAGGAACAAAATGAATTCATTTATGAACTTCTATGTGCAATGGATGAAGCAAACAATTTTGCAGTACTACTCAATACATCTTTTAATGTTGCAGGTAAACCAATTTTAAATACATATGAAGAGGCATTTGATATACTTGAAACTAAACCTATCAATGGTCTTATTATAGAAGACTATTATTTCCCCAGTAAAACATGGGAAGATAAATCTCCATTGTATAATTATTGGCCAGTGAATCCTCAGGGTAAATATAAAGTTAAGAATCAAACAGATAATTTTGAATTTTAATGAATATAGTTAACAAACCTTGGGGATCATATAAAGACCTAGAAAGAAATTACTTTCGAGTTGTTAAAATTATAAAAATATCCCCTAATCAAAGATTCTCACTACAAAAACATTGTAAGAGAGAAGAGTTCTGGTATATTTTATCTGGAACTGGAACTATTACTTTAGGGTCAGAAACCAAAAGTGTTATACCAAAGGATAATTTTCATATTCCTATTGGTCTTATACATAGACTTCAGGCTGGTGTTGATGGGGTTGAATTTCTTGAGATTCAGCAAGGTGAATGTGAAGAATCTGACATTATAAGAATTGAAGATGATTACAATAGAGTCACGGATGGACTATAACAGGACTGGTGGAGTCAATATGACCCTATTAGGTTTCTAATTTCCTAAAAGAATTAGTGGTGCGGATGGAGGAAACTCCCGTCTGGTTTCTAATTTCCAGTCAAAGAATTAGTGGCGTGCATGGCAAGACCCAGAGGGAACTTCTCCCTCTTTTTTTATGATAAATACGATATGATGTTCAATGATCAAACAATGGCAAGTAAAGGACAAGCAGCAAAGTCTGCAAGTGGTGCAGCAATGTCAAAATATGATGTTGAAGTTGAAGCAAGACTAAAAGCACTAGAAGAACAGGCACATGTACCTTGCACTAGTGGTGACGGTGCTGCTAAAGTAGAAGCATCTGATCTACCTTCACTACCTCCTAGAAAGACAACTAACCTCTTTGATAGAGTGAAAGCATTAGAAGATAGATTGGAAGCACTAATAGAAAAACTATCATAATATTTTATGCCGATTGAATTGAAGAGATTATTCTCTGTTCCTATTGTTAAATTCAAATTTACAAAGCATTATCAATACAATTTTCCATCCATCGAGAAGAGTGAAAGAATTCCTGATGGGTGGGAGATCTCTTTGAATACTAGTTTTCCTTTTACTGAGGAAGATGATCCTTATATTGATAAGGATGTAAATGATAGATTGAGAGAAGATTTATTAGATGATATTTCTAAAACTTTAATGAAACTTGAATTGCCCCATAATATCTCTATGGATCAGTTTTGGTATAATGTGTATCATGATAATCAAGGTCAAGAACCTCATGATCATACTTCTGGATCTGGAACTCCAAATTGTTATTGGTGTGGGATTTATTATCATAAAGGAGCTTCATCAACACTTTTTCATGCACCACATAGGTATATGAAAACCACAATACCGTCAGACACAGGACCTTTGATGCAATCCTTTTACACTGATTTGCATGATCAAGAAGTAGATGATGGAGATGTAATTTTATTTCCAAGTTATTTGGTTCATGAAGTTAGACCAAATCCAACGAGAAATGATATGAGACTAACTTTTTCTTTTAATATTATGGAAAATAATGAATGAATTGCATCTTATAGTTGATTGGGATTTTTATTTTTCTGAAGAAACAATCATTCAATATATTGATCAGTATGAGTTAGAATTGTGTGAGACTTTTCACATTCCTGGTTTGAAAAATAGAATAGAAACGATGTCAGAGTTTTATAAATATCCCGTTGATGACTTTCGGGGTGAAAATAATTTTATTGCATATTTGGTAAAATGTCCTAAGGTATATGGTACTAGAAAAACGTCTAAAGGCAAAAGACGTGTTAATACTATTATGCTCGACATAAAACAATCTCTAAGAAAATTTGAAGATGCAGCAGTTCATACAACTGATAATGTTCATGAAACCAAACATGCAATGAATGTTTTAGGTCTATATGAACGATATGTTGCTCATTACTTAAAAATGATTGACTAATACAAGCAACAGCAGTATAATTGTAGGTAATATGACTAAAAAAATGAAGACAGCATTGATTACGGGTATAACCGGTCAAGATGGTTCATATCTTGCCGAGTTACTCCTTGAAAAGGGATATATGGTCTATGGTATTGTCCGTAGAGCATCAATGATTAATACCCATAGAATTGATCACATTTTTGATCATGAAAGGGTAAAACTATATTATGGTGATCTAACTGATTCTGGAAACATCGTACATGTTCTTCAGAAAACAAAACCAGATGAGATCTATAATCTTGCTGCACAGAGTCATGTAAAGGTTTCTTTTGAGATGCCTGAGTATACTGGTAATGTGGACGGTCTTGGTACACTTCGTATCCTTGAGGCAGTTCGTATTCTCGGTATGGAAAAAACTTGCCGTATCTATCAGGCATCAACATCTGAGATGTATGGACTAGTTCAAGAGACTCCTCAGTCAGAGACTACACCTTTCTATCCACGATCACCTTACGGTTGTGCAAAGGTCTATGCTTATTGGTTGACTAAAAACTATCGTGAGTCCTACGGGATGTATGCTTGTACAGGCATTCTATTCAATCACGAATCACCCCGTCGTGGTGAAACTTTTGTAACTCGTAAGATTTGTAGAGGTTTGTCCCGCATTTCCGTAGGAGAACAAAAAGTTTTATATCTTGGAAACCTAGATGCAAAACGAGATTGGGGACATGCTAAAGATTATGTCAAAGCAATGTGGTTGATGCTACAGCAAGATAAACCTGATGATTTTGTAATTGCAACTGGTGAACAATATTCAGTTCGTGAATTTGTTGAAAAAGTTGCTCCTTACTTTGGATTTACTATTGAATGGGTTGGTAAGGGTGATGATGAAATTGGTATGGATAAGCATACTAAAAAAACCATCATCTCAGTAAATCCTAAATATTACCGTCCGGCAGAAGTTGAAACTCTTCTTGGTGATCCTACCAAGGCGAAGACTGAACTTGGTTGGGAACCCGAAATTTCTTTTGACGAACTTATTGAGGACATGGTGTTATATGGACAGTAATTCTAAAATCTATGTTGCTGGTCACAATGGTCTTGTTGGATCAGCAATTGTGCGTAAATTAAAAGACGAAGGATATAATAATCTAGTTCTTATTCCTAGTAGTGAATGTGATCTTCGTGATAGGGAAGCAGTAGAAAATCTATTTTCTATTCATAAACCTGAGTATGTCATTTTAGCAGCAGCAAAAGTTGGGGGCATTCTCGGTAATAAAAACTATAAAGGTGAAATGATCTATGACAATCTGATGATTCAGAACAATGTCATTGATACTGCGTATTGTTCCGGTGTAAAGAAACTTTTATTTCTAGGTTCATCTTGCATTTATCCAAAGTATTGTGACCTTCCAATTAAAGAAAAGTATCTTCTCTGTGGGTCATTAGAACCAACAAATGATTCTTATGCAATTGCAAAGATTGCTGGTATTAAGATGTGTCAGTCTTATCATGAGCAGTATGGTTTTAATGCTATTGCTGCTATGCCTTGCAATCTATATGGAATCAATGATAATTTTCATCCAGAGAAATCGCATGTTCTTCCCGGTTTGATTCGTAGATTTGACGAAGCAAAGACTCAATTACTTCCTACTGTTACCTGTTGGGGTGATGGTTCTCCACTTCGTGAGTTCTTGTATGTGGATGATCTAGCAGATGCTTGTGTTTATCTAATGAACAACTATGATAACCCTCAAGAAATTGTTAATGTCGGAGTTGGTGAAGAGATCTCTATCCGAGAACTTGCTGAGATGATTGCTGAAGTTGTTGGATATGAAGGTCATATAATGTGGGATACTGATAAACCTAACGGAACGATGCGGAAGGTTATGGATGTGTCCAGAATTAAAGCAACAGGATGGAATCCTAAAGTAAAACTCCGTGAAGGGATTCAAAAAACATATGAATGGTACAAAAATCAAGAAACAGTGAGATCATGAAATCAGCATTAGTATGTGGCGCAGGTGGCTTCATCGGAAGTCACATGGTTCGTCGCCTTAAAAAAGAGGGGTATTGGGTTCGTGGAGTTGATCTGAAGTATCCAGAGTTTTCGGAAACCGAAGCAGATGAGTTTATCATTGGTGATTTGACTGATGATGGAATAGCATTGAATGTTTGTAACCGTTCCTTTGACGAGATCTACCAGTTTGCTGCTGATATGGGAGGTGCAGGGTATCTCTTTACCGGTGAAAATGATGCAAATATTATGCACAACTCTGTTCAGATTAATCTGAATATTCTAAGAGCAGCAACAATTACTTCACTCGATACTACTAAAGTTTTTTATTCATCTTCTGCCTGTGTTTATTCGGAGTTGAATCAAGAGGATGTAGATAATATTGATACTTCAGAAGCAAGTGTATATCCTGCACAACCAGATTCTGAATATGGGTGGGAAAAACTTTTTAGTGAAAGATTATACTTTGCATTTGCTAAACAATATGGTCTAGATGTAAAGGTTGGTCGTTATCATAATGTATTTGGACCTGAAGGAACCTGGACTGGTGGTAAGGAAAAAGTACCTGCTGCTATGTGTCGCAAGGTTGCTGAGATTCCTTATGTTGGTGGACATGTTGAAGTATGGGGTGATGGTGAACAAACTCGGTCATTCTTATTCATTGATGAAGCAATTGAAGCAACTTGGAGACTGATGCAATCTGACTGGAGTGGTCCGGTAAATATTGGGTCAGAAGAAATGGTATCTATTAACGAACTTGTGGATATTGTTTCTGATGTAGCAGGTAAACCTGTTAAACGGGTGCATAAGATTAATGTCAATTGTATTGGTGTTAAAGCTCGCAATTCAAATAATGATTTGATTCGTAAAATGTTGGAATGGGACTATAGTTTGCCTCTGAGGGAAGGTATTGCAATTACTTACGAATGGATTAAAAAGCAATCTGATGGTAATGTCTGATGTTTCTGGTAGGAACTTCTGATTCTTTACTTTATGTAAGGGAAGATGGTGTAATCACACCTATTGATAGTGGAAAAGGATCTTATACTGGGATAGAAAAGTTTTTTGGTAGGTATTATATTTCTACTAACAATGATAGAACTGAGTATAAAAGTGATATTTTAGTTCTTGATAAAAAACTTAGATTAGATTCTATTGAGGAACCCAGTGATTTTGCTATTGAAAAAATTACTGATTTAACTTTTTGGAAAGGAGAATTAATTTGTTCTGCTGAAGATCGATTGATATTATTTGACGGTGAGAACTGGAAAGAATGGACACCAATAAAACAAAAATTTAAATCTACTTGTGTTTATAATAATCAACTCCATATATTAACAGGTTCTGATATGATTCTTGTGTATGATGATATTGGATCATCACTTGTTAGTCATATGCATTATAATGTTGGATTAATGTGCTATAATCTAATGGAATATGATGATGAGATTTACACATTATCTGCTCAAGATGGAACTGTTCGCAGTCTGAATGAATTTGAAAAGAATCTTGGTGAGAGAAATCTCAAAGGATTAACTTTTTCAAATGATAATTTTTGGGTTGGAAGTTCTAGAGGAGTTATTATTCAATATGATTTTGACTGGAATAAAGTAAAAGAAATTGAACTTGATTCTGGTGAAGTACATTGTATTACAACAATCGGTGCAAAAGCATCTAATCCACAACTACGAATGATATCATGAAAATTTATATCTGGGGACACAAACTACACGAACATACTCATAGTTACATCCATAGTTCATATCATAAAGCATTTGAATATCTTGGACATGAAGTTTACTGGATCGATTCTAGAGATAATCTAAAACAATATGATTTTAAGAATTCAGTTTTCTTCACTGAGGATTCTGTAAAAGAGGGTATGCCTATCCGTAAGGATTGTAAATATATCACTCATCATATTGATACTAAGTATTTTACTGATGCTGGAGTTCCATTTGAAAATGTTTTAAAACTAGGAAACTATCTTCCTAGGTTTGAGAAGCATGAAAAAGTTGAGCACTTAGCATATTGGGATGAAAAAATTCGTTGTTTATATCAAACATGGGGAACAGATTTACTTCCTCACGAAATTGATGAGAATAATCCTGCTAAATTTAGTAATTCCAATAAAGAATTAAATTATGTTGGAATGCTTTATGAACAAGGTGCATGGTGGGCTCAAGCAATTGCAAATATTTTGGATCGAGAAGGTGATGTTAATTTTCAGGTCTTCACACAAAATGCATCATTTGAAGAGAATAGATTATTGATTAGATCATCATTCATATGTCCTGATTTTCGTAGTGACTGGCACTTGCAATGTGGATATATTCCATGTAGAATATTTAAGAATATAAGTTATGGTAGAATTACTGGAACAAATTCACCATTTGTAAAAAGAGCATTTTGTGATTATGTTGCTTTTGGTGGAACACCAGAAACTTTATACCAAAATCTCTTGACTGCAGACTCTGAAGAACAAATTAATATCAGAGAAGCAATGTTGTTTGTAAAAGAGAATCATACATTCATTAACAGAGTTAACACTATCTTGAAGTTCTTATGATCGGTTTCAATCATCTAGGTCAGCACGGCAGACTTGGTAATCAAATGTTTCAATATGCTGCACTTCGTGGTATTGCAGCAATTAAGGGATATGACTTTGCAATTCCTCATTCAAATTTTCAGAATGAGTGGAAAGATCATCAACTATTTGAGACATTTAATATGTCTAACAATAAAAATCGTGGATATCAACTTGAACCTAAGTTTTATAGAGAGAGACAATTTCATTATGATCAGGAATATGTAGATAACTGTCCTGATCAAATCTGTTTATTTGGATATTTTCAAACGGAAAAATACTTTGAGCATATTGCTGATAGTATTAGGGAAGATTTTACTTTCTATGATGGGATTCAGGAGACATGCACTTCTTTTATTGTGCAAGTAGAGAATCCTATTGCACTGCATGTTCGCAGAACTGATTATATAGAGAAATCTAAGGATCATCCACCTTGTAGTATTGAATATTACCAAAAGGCATTGTCTAAGTTTGATGATGATCGTAATGTAATTGTATTCTCTGACGATCCTAAATGGTGTAAAGAGCAAGAACTATTTGAGTCTGATCGGTTTATGGTTGCCGAAGGGAATGATAATCGTTATGATCTATGTTTGATGTCTTTATGTGATGACTTTATCATTGCTAACTCATCTTTCTCATGGTGGGGTGCTTGGTTAGCTAATTGTGGAACTGTAATTGCACCCAATCGTTGGTTTGGTGAGGGATATACTGCACAGAATAATACTTGCGATGTTGTTCCTAGTATCTGGATAAAACTATGATCGACTTATCAATTGCTATTCCCACTTATGAAATGAGTGGTGTAGGTCCAAATTATCTTAGAGAATTATTTGCAAGTATTGCAAAGCAAACATTTAAAAACTTTGAGGTTTGTATCTCAGATCATTCTAAAGATGACTCTACTTTAGAAGTATGTGAAGAGTATTCTCAAGACTTTACTATTCAATATTTCAAGAATGAAGAAGATCGTGGTAATGGATCAGCAAACACAAACTCAGCAATTGAAATGTGTTCCGCACCATATACTAAACTTATCTTTCAAGATGATCTTTTCATTAGTGAAAATGCTTTTGAGATGATCGTAAGAACCTTTGATGCCACTGATTGTAATTGGTTATTCAATGGATTTATGCATACCTCCGATGGGAAAAATTTTGGAAGGCCAATGATTCCTAGATGGTGTGATATGATGTTGGAGGGTAGAAACCTCCTTGGTTCTCCCTCTTGTGTTTCTTTTAAAACTGATAAATTTATGGGGTTCGATTCTAAATTAAAACTTCTAATGGATACTGACTTTTATCATCGGATGCGGTGTGAGAATGGTGCTCCTGGATTGATTGAACAATATTTGATTGCAAATCGTGAACATTCTAATCGTATCAGTTCTTCTGGAGTTAATTATGACTATAGAATTAATCATCCCGAAGGTGGATGGTTAGTAAATAAGAAAGAACTGGAATATGTTCTGGAAAAAAATAAAAACAATAGTTATACTGATGAAACGAATTGATTTATCTAATGCAACTTTTATTGTCCCAATCAGATTAGAGTCAAATGATCGATTGAGAAATGTAATTACAAGTTTATGTTATATTCTTGCAAACTTTAAAACAAATATAATTGTTCATGAAGTTGATTCCGAGTCTGTATTTGTAGAAAGTGCTCTGCCACAGATTACGGAATTTCTTGATGGTAATATTGAAGGACTTGAACATGTATTTGAACAATCTGATTCACCAGCATTTCATAGGCAGAGAGTGTTGAATGATATGATAATAAAATCAACTACAAAAGTAGTTGTAAATTATGATTGTGATATCATACTTCCAAAAGATGTCTATCGTCATGCATACGAAATTATCAATAACGATCATGCAGATATAATCTACCCTTATGGTGATGGTAATTGGCAGTATCAAGTTTTTGCTGATGATGAATTAGTTACGGAATTCCTCACCAATGACTTTGATATGAAAATACTAAATAAAAAGTCTAAAGTCTATATGTCCAAATACGGATTTTGTCAATTCTTTAATAGAAGTGTATACATCGAAGGTGGATTGGAGAATGAAAACTTCGTTGCATATGCTCCAGAAGATGTAGAAAGATACCATAGATTTACAACTCTAGGATATAGAGTTGGTAGAGTACCTAATTGGGTTTATCATTTAGAACATGCTAGAACTCCTAATTCATGGGTGAACAATCCACACATGGCAGAAAATAATGCTGAGTGGGAAAAAATTCAGGCAATGAAACCTGACGAACTAAGGACATATATTACAAATCAGGAGTATTATCTAAAAAGATTATGTCAAATAAAAAAATAGCAGTAGTTACTTCATCTATTGGATCGAATGAACTATTATCACCAGGGAGATGGTTAGATAAAGTTGACTATCATGCTTTTGTGGAACCACATCAACTATCAGTTGGTGATATGTGGCATCGGCATGAATATGTTAGTTTCTCACTAGATCCAAAATATAAAAATAGAAGAGATGCAAAGATCTATAAAATTTGCCCTCATTTATTCTTACCTGGATATGAATACTATATCTGGATGGATTCTACCCACACTTTAGAGGCAGACCCTGAAGAAATGATTGAGGAGTATTTGAAAGGATCTGATGTTGCTGTATTCGATCATCCAGAAAGAGATTGTGTATATGAAGAAGGGCAATTAGTAAAGCAGATTGGGTTTGATCATGCTAACTTAGTCGATGATCAACTTGACTTTTATAAGCAGATGAAGTATCCTGAAAATAACGGTTTATATGAACTTCCTGTACGAATTCAAAGAAACAACGGAAGAACACAGCAACTTGCTTTGATGTGGTGGGAACAAATTTGCATGTTCTCGTCTAGAGATCAGATTAGTTTCCCTTTCGTTTGTAGTCAGTTGGGAATTAAACCAAATATTATTCCTGGGAAAGCAAATACTATCCGAGGAAATAGATTTATACCGCAATTAGTAAGTTCCCATCATAGTCGAGTTGGATAATGTGTAGTTTTCTTTTCACTGATGTAGAAGTAAATGATTTTGATTATACAAATCACTACATGAAGTTTCGTGGTCCTGATGCCACAAGGAGTATTAATGTAAATGAATATACAGTTGCTCATAACATTCTATCCATTACTGGAGAATTTATTACACAACCATTTGTAGATCATGATGATGAGATAGTATGTATATACAACGGACAAATTTATAATTATACTGACTTTGGTGATTATGAATCTGATGGTCAATGCATAATTCCAATGTATAAAAAGTTTGGTGAAAGATCTTTTGTCACATTAGATGGTGAGTTTGCTATTGTCCTAGCAGACTTTAAAAACAATCTTATTCATCTTGTAACAGATCCTTTTGCAACTAAACCACTTTGGTATGGTGTTGATAGTGGAAGAATTGCTGTAGCCAGTTACGAGTCTGCCGTTAAAACTTTGGGGTTTAAAGCAACTAAGTTAGAAGCAAATACTATTTTGACTCTAGAACTAGATTCAAAAGCATTTGTAAATTCTATTAGAACATACGAATTTATTCTTCATCAGTTTAGTGAGTCATTTGACGGTTGGATTGAAGCATTTAAAAACTCTATTCGTAAGAGAACCAGAGATATTCGTGAAAAGGTATTCATTGGATTATCCAGTGGATATGATAGTGGTGGTATTGCATGTGAACTAAACAATCAAAATGTTCCTTACAAAGCATATACAGTTGTTGGTAATGAAAACCAGGATGTGCTTCGTAAAAGATATGAAATGTTTAATTCTAACTCCTGTGGAGTGCATCTACAGGATAATCGTTGGGCATATAAAGAGTACATTAATAGGAATGTAGAAGAATTTAAGTATAGAATCTACTCTTCCAGTAGTGACTATAATGAGTTCAACACTAGACTGCAAGACGATAATGGTTCTTGTGGTCTTTCAATGATATGTGATAATGCTCGCAAAGAAGGGCATAAGATCTATCTCTCCGGATCTGGGTCAGATGAAATATTCTCTGACTATGGATTCAATGGTGAAAAGAAGTTTATGCATAGTAACTTTGGTGGATTGTTTCCTGAAGATTTGTCAACAATTTTTCCATGGGCATCATTTTATGGGAGCACTATGGTATCATACCTTGCAAAAGAAGAGTATGTTGCAGGGTCTTATGGAATAGAAACACGATATCCATATCTGGATAAATATGTCGTACAAGAATTTCTGTCACTGACACACACATTAAAGAATTCAAAGTATAAGTCTGTGCTTGATGAGTATTTGACTAGATCTAATTATCCATTTGAATCTAATATTAAACGAGGTTTTTAATTAATGAGCACTACATTATCCAAAGATGTTCTTAGTAAGTATAAGAATGATATTTTTGTCGAGACTGGAACCCTATGGGGAGAAGCAATTGACATAGCACTGGAATTGGGTTTTAAAAAAATTTACTCTATGGAAATTGATCCAGAGAAAGTTGAATCTAATAGAGATAAATTCAAAAAAGAAATAGAAGAAGGTATCGTTGAAATTGTAGAGGGTGATACTTTTAAGATTTTTAAAGATGTTATTGCTAAAGTTGATTCTCCAGCAACATTTTGGTTAGATGCACACTGGGATGGTGATGTTTTAGGTGAATATAAGTGTCCACTTCCATTTGAGTTGGAAGCATTGTTAAATCATCCAATCAAGACTCATACTTTACTTGTGGATGATCGTAGACTTTTTGGTGAGATTGGTAGTAGTTGGGGTGAAGATCTTGATGAAAAACTTCTCATTGAAGCTATGACCGATATCAATTCAGATTATCAAATTTCTTTTGAAGACGGACATGTAGAAGAAGACATTATTGTAGCAAAGGTTTAGTATGGAAAAATTTTACACATCATCAGAAATTTTCACATTAGAAAATTTCAATAACCCTTTGGGGGATAATCACCAATCTTCAACTTATAATCTATCGGAACATTTTAGTTCTGTTTTCTCTCAGCATGGTGAAGATGGATTGCTTCAGTATTTGTATTCTGTAATTGAACCAAAGAGAAAATACTATGTTGAGTTTGGTGCAAGTAATGGAAATACAATTGAAAATACCAGATCTCTTAGAGTAAATCATGGTTGGTCTGGTCTATTGATGGAGGGAGATCAAGGATTGGCAAATCAATCTAATGGACTTGTCAATCATGAGTGGATCACTCCAGAAAATATTATGGAGTTGTTCTCAAAATATAAAGTTCCAACTGATTTTGATTTTCTTTCAATTGATATTGATAGTGATGACATTTATGTATTCGATGCAATTGATACGAAGAAATATAAACCCTCTGTCATAATTGCCGAATACAATCCTGGTGTTCCAAATAATCTTCCTTTAGCTATAGAAAAGGGAAAGTCTGATTATGGAATTGATCATCAT
>MDTC01109503.1_pt1 | contig 22844 bp, 17 predicted proteins | sample 811181 | NCBI WGS metagenome assembly MDTC01 (sample SAMN05326644, study PRJNA326480) | marine metagenome | isolation source: seawater | place: Pacific Ocean: North | collected 2011 | reverse complement strand
GTAATAGTGCTTCCAGAGCTTTTTGAAAACATCTCGCCTAGCTTGATCTATAATCTCAGACATTTCTAAAATCCTTTATTGCTTTGGTGGTAGTTGGCTATGGTGTTTAGGGAAAAAGTCTACGCGGGGCTCCAGAAACTTTAGTTTATGTTTGTCGTTATTCATGAGTCCACTCAATGGTTGGAAAGCCTTTTGCCAATCCCAAAAATCTTGATCGAGTTGCAGATAATTGCGGATAGCCTCCGTACCCTCGGGTGCAATTGGGTGCATTAAAAGTGCAGCAGTTCGCACCATCTGGAAGGTGTCAACCAGCATTTGTTCGCGATGCTTCATATCATCGTTCTGATCAGCCTCTCGGGAATGTTGGGTCCAATACTTACTAATGCTGCGAATATATTTATCTAGAGTTGCAATTGCTAAGTGAAATTCCTGGTCAAACATCAGGCGTTCGAAGGCAAGGGTAACATCATCAGCCTCTTCTTTGATCGTAACGCTAGCTAAGGAGTTTGGTAGATAACCATCAAAGTATTTTTGCGCAGTATAGAAACAAGAGCGGATAATTCTATTAAAGACATTGCATAGTAAGTTGCCCTCTTTAAGAACTGGATCTGCTTCTTTTTCTGTTGCGTTAGGGTTGAAGGGTTTTGGTTTGAAGCCCACACTGCGAATACCTAACCCTAGAGCAAAAAAATGGGTCCGTAATTGGTCTGAGGTGTAGTGCTCTAATAGCTCGGCAGCCAGTGGGGGCTTAACTTTACCACTACTGCTGGCTTTGGTATTAAGGAATAAGAGGTGGTTGTTGACAATTAGCTGCGAAAGCTGCAGTTGTCCTGATTTAGGCTCGGCGGAGATGTCGTCTAAGTTTTTTGCCTGGGTTCCCATGAACATGGCCTGCTGGGCGACTCCGTAAAAATAAATATTATCTTCGCCAATAAATTGGTAGATAGCGGTGTCTGGTGACTGCCACCACTTAGTCCAATCATTACGGTTTTCGCCATTATCTTCCAAATAAGCCGCCGTAAATGATATCGGAGCGATAAGCGATTCCGGCCAAACCCACCAGATGAGCGAGTCCTGGTTCTGCTCGTCAGGGATAGGTAGGCCCCAATCGATATTTGCTGTCAAACGAAAGGGAACAAGGGTTTTTCCAGTTCGGTAGCGGATATTATTTTCTGTCAGTATCGGGCACGCTTCCTCTCTAGCTTTTAGGTTTTTAAACTCCACGCGGATGGCTTTCGTCTGGTTGTCGTGAATCACGTGTGTTGGTAGCTTTTCTTTAATCGACTCATAATCTTCTAACTGATCACGTTTTACGTGGATGATTGGAGGCTCGAGAAACTCGTCAATGTTGCGCACATAAAACTTTCGACTTTTGGTACCGTTTAGAAGGTTTTGGCTCCATTTATTGATAAGGGGGCCAAACTTTGGTAGGTCGAGGAACCAATTAGTCACATCTCTCATTTCTGGTTTTTTACCAGTCATAGTGCTTTTCGGATTTTCCAGTTCGTGTGGCATGAATTGGTGTCCGAGGGAGCATTCATCAGCATACGCTTTATCAGCAGGGCAGCCAAGTATGGGGCAGCGGCCTATGACTTGCCGGCCATTGAGAAAAATGTCTTTTTCCGTATCGTAGAATTGCTTGGTGGTTATCTTAGATAAGTGGCCGTTGTTTCGCAGTGCTTGAAAAATCTTTGTGGACACTTCTTGGTGAATATCATTGGCTTTACCAAAGCAAGACGCATTGTAGCTGACGCTGATGTCATAGGCATCGAGGACTTTCTTTTGTTTGTTATGGTTCGATTCGACGAATTCTTGCAAAGACCCTGAGAAGGAACCGTTCTCCTTAAGTTTCTCGTAAGACTCGATAATCGGTGACCCATAACCATCGGTACCTGAGACATAAATGACATTAGATTTTCCTAAGCGATCCCTGAGGAAGCGGCTATAGATGTCACTGTAGACAAATACGCCGCCAATATGGCCAAAGTGTAGCTCTTTATTGCCGTAAGGCATGCCGGCAGTAACTATGGCTCGCTTGGGAAACGTGGGTCTGTTTGCCATTGTGGCTTTTTCTCGGAGGTCATTTTTTCGCATTCAATGTGTTCCTGTAGCTCTGTCACTTAGTCATGTTTAAGTCTCTTTGAATACCATACAAGCTGCCATTTTCCAATTATAGTTGAGTCCAAAGCTGGCTTGGTAGGTGCCGAGTAGGCCTATTGAGCGGAGGTGATTTCGTAAGATTTTTTCCAGTTACAGTAAAGTAGGTGGGATTGTCTTCTATCAGGTTTGAGTTTAGATTTGTTGTGGTGGCCAGCCCTTGGAGACTTCTAATTTTATCATTTCAGAACTAATAGCTTCGTTTAGGGTTAATCGCAGCTCTGCCAAGAGATATACCTGCAGAAAGTGCTACACCGATTATGAGCATTTCGAAACCTAAGCTTATAGACGAGAGGACCTTTTGGTCGAAGAGTAAAGAGACCGACTTGTAGCCGATACTACCTGGAACAAGAAGTATTATCCCAGGTAGCAAAGTGATGAGGGCTGGACGCCTGAGGATCCTTGAGAAGGTATTTCCATAGATTCCAAGAGCGGTACCAGCCATAAATGTTCCCATGGTTTGACCAAGGAGGGGGACGGTGATGTAGCAGCAGGTATAGGTAAAAATCGTCCCAAGGATAACCCATGGTACATCGCGATAACGGGTTTGAAAAAGTATCGCAAAAGTCAGTGCTACAAAAGGCACAACGACTATGCGGTGTTGAGCAGGCTCTTTCGAAAGTGTGGCGATTATCGCTGGGTTGAAGTCAGTGAAAATAGCGCTAACGGCTGCGAATCCAAGTGCTACGCCAAAGGCCATAGTTAGTAGCTCAGTGATAGCGCCCATGAGTCGTGCCGTTCCAGCAACAAGATTTTTAGTTGAGAGTTCTAGCAGAGCTGTGGTGATGCTAAGTCCCGGCACTAGTACTATTAGTCCAGAAAGTGTCGCTATTTTTGGGTCTATTTGCGGTGCGAAGTGTGAGGCAAACCCAGCACCAAAAGACACTATGAAGCTGATGGTGGCTTCGATTATCCCATGCCCCTTACCCTGGGTGGTCAGAAAAATATACAGACAACCGGCAAGAAATCCTAGGATAGGTGCTACTAAGACTTCGCGGTAGCTTGCACCTAATAGGGTAGCAAAGCTGGCTGATGTCAAACTGAAGGCAAGGAGGCTGAGCCAATTGGGATATGTGGGTCGCATGGTTGAAATATGCTGGATTCTATCTCTACCCTCGAGATAAGTGATTGAATTCTCCATAATCATATCGCCAACCTCGTCGGTATAGCTCAATTTTGATAGATCGATGCCACCGGGTTTCACACGGCGCAAACGGCTGCTATGGCTGCCATCTTTAAGCTCGATATCAGCAGAGATTGAGGTTGGTGCAGCAAAGAATTGACCATCATGGCAGCTATGCATAGCCAGGCGTTTAAGAGCCTTTTCGATATGGTTGGCAGCAGCGCCGTAGCTATTGAGAGCAACAGCAAAATCCATTATAAAATCCACAGCAGCTTTTGGTTCATTTTCTTGCAAAACTAGCTCCTTCTTCACCGTATTATCGGTTTGAGCTTGCTATCTCCATGAGCAATATTTGCCCTATAAGTCGTAGTTTTATTGAGCTATTGGTAAACTAATTTACTTTCATATAGCAAACATATTTTTATATAAATATCTGGTTTTAATGTTTAAAAATCTCATATCGGGCGGTGTTTGAGCCATACTGACAGAATGGCCTGATATGATCTGGCAATCTTTTGATGGCTTTGTTAGTGTGCGGTCTCTTAACAAAAGGGTTGCACCATGAGCCATAGTTCGAAGGAAATACTGTATCTCGCAAGCAGGAATAAGCATAAGGTACAGGAGCTTACAGAGATTTTGGGTGGTCGATTTGATGTCCGCCTCTGCACTGAGTTAGATCCCAACATCGGCTGGGAAGAGACTGGAGAAACTTTTGCTGAGAATGCGACTATCAAAGCTTTAGCGGTAAAACATTTGACCTCATGTGCGGTGTTAGCTGATGATTCAGGTCTAGAGGTCAAGGCTTTGGGCGGTGCCCCAGGGGTTTATTCAAGCCGTTACGCTGGAGTAGACGGAGACGATGAAGGTAATAATAGAAAGCTTATCAAAGAGATGGTCAGTATAGAAAATCGTGCTGCCCGGTTTGTCTGCCATCTGGCTTACATAGACGGTGTTGGAAAAATCAGTCATTTTGAAGGTTATCTTGAGGGCTCAATATTAAAAGAAGCAAGAGGCGGCGGGGGGTTTGGTTATGATCCGCTTTTTTGGGTCAACCCTGAAAAGAAGGCTTTGGCTGAGCTCAGTGCTGAAGAGAAGAATCAAATCAGCCATCGCAGTAACGCACTGCAGAAATTCGTCCTGGAGATAGGTTGTTGAATAATTTGGATAGCAAGCAGCAGGCAAACGAAGGTGACTGGTTAGAGGATGGTAAGAAAAGGAGCACAATTAGTAGTGCGGCTCGGCCTCCTCAGATACTAGCGCCTGCCGGCGGTCGGCCGCAATTTATGGCGGCCTTAAATACTGGTGCGGACGCAGTATATCTCGGACTAAAAGCATTTAACGCTCGGGCTAGAGCTGAGAATTTTTCTATTGCAGATCTTCATGAGTTGGTTCCTTTAGCGCACAGGCATGGTATGCAGGTACTTGTGACCTTAAATGTGCTGATAAAAGATGCTGAGCTACCTGACTTGATCGATACTTTAACAGAATTAGAGTCTACTAATATCGATGCGATTATTGTTCAGGACTTTGCTATAGCTGAGTTATGCAATCATTATTTTTCTGGTTTGCGGATGCATGCGTCGACACAGATGGCGGTACATAATGTCTATGGCGTACGTGAGGCTGCCCGCTTGGGCATGAGACGGGTTGTGTTAGCCCGGGAGACAACGACTGTAGAGTTGCAGAGGATCTTTCGAGCTACCAGTGATCTTGGCGTCGAGATCGAAACCTTCTGTCATGGCAGCCTATGTTATAGCTATAGTGGTCTATGCTTTTTTAGTGGAGCGAAAGACGCAAGGTCAGGTAATCGGGGAGAGTGCGCTTATACTTGCAGAAAACCGTATAAGATTTTGAGTGAGCCAGGACATGGCTTTTTATTTAGTATGAAGGATCTAGATACCTCCGCTGAGTTAGACAAGCTAGTGCGCGCTGGCGTTCATACCCTGAAAATCGAAGGGCGGAAAAAGGATGCACAATACGTGGCTAGTGTTGTGCGATTGTACAGAAAAAAGCTTAACGACCTTTTTGGTTATACTACAGGTAGAAGGCCTCTGCAGGATCAATCGGCGGCTATTACTGAAACTGCAATTCGGAAAGACTTAGATTATTCTTTTCAAAGGGAGAGGACGAGCTTTTTTCTTAAAGGCCGTTACAGAGAAAATGGTATCGATCTGCAGAGTCCAACACACCAGGGTGTGATGATTGGTGAAGTTCTCCGCTGCACAAATGGTAGGGCTCTGGTGAGGACGCAAGAGCCTTTAGATCTTTACGATGGGATTCGTTTGGATGCTGCCGATGATAGTCTTGATGCTCAAGCGGCGAAGTATCGTAATGATGTAGTGCAGTTTTCTCTGCGATCCATGTATGTCAAACGAAAATCAGTTAAGACTGTTGCTGCTGGCATTTTGGTAGAAATTGTTGTTCCAGATAAATTTAGTTTTAAGCAAGGTGATCGGATATTTAAAATGCGTTCGAGTCGTTTGAAGGAAAAAACGATAGCGCTGACAAAGCCGCCTAAAGACCATAAATCTCGTAGTAAAAAGGTGGTAGATCTGCGCATTGAGGCCGGTTTTGATCAGCCAGAAGCTTGCTTAAAGTTTACGTTTAGCTTACCCGCTGAGCATGGTGCGACACTATTAATGGAGGACGTAATAGGTGTTCCTATTGAGCTGGCTCGATTAGGCGGCAGCCTTGCTGAGAACTTGGTTGCGCAGTTCGGTGTCCTGGGTGACAGTGGCTTGGTCTGTGATGTCTCTGTATTCGGTACAGACGGATATTTTGTTGCTCCGAAGCTGCTTAAAAGTGTGAAGAGGGCTTTGCAGGAGCGTGTTGTTGCGGCATACCGGCAGTTTTCTTTGGATAAAGCATTGCTGATCAAATCTAGTTTGGTGGCAAGTCCGAGTCAGGCGAGAAGGCCGTTGGGTACAGTGTTTAAAGTTGATCGGTTGAGCACTCTGAAATATATCAAGGAATGGCTTGCAGAGTATCCAGGAGATATTTCTGTAGCAGAGGTTATATTCGAGCCGAAAAGGGCCTTTTTTCCAAAAGATTCTCCAGAGGAGGTTATGCAACAATTATTGGCTAGTTGCACCAAACTGGGCGCTAAGCTGCGGTTTGCTGTGCCGACTTTGGTGCGAGGGTGGGACGAGCCATTTTTGAAAAGATGGGTAGATGCTTTTAAGCAGATTGGTTCTCTATATGAAGTTGGTAATTTAGGCGGATGCGATGTTTTGCGTCGTTGGGCTGCAGACTCTGCGCCCCATGATGTTGCAGCTGACTTTACTCTGTATTCTCTGAACTCTCAGGCGATGCATTTATTGGCAGCGAAAGGGCTATCGACTTTGACGTTCTCAATCGAAGATGATCGGGAGAATATCAGTTCGCTTTTGAAAAAAGCCCCTGCAAATGCCAAGCTGCAATTGATTGTATATAAGGATACACCATTGTTTATTGCAGAAGCTTGTTCATTGACGGCTTTACATGATGGTTGTCCGAGCTCAAAAGTATGCGGCTATAGAACCTTGGAGGTTGCTAACGAAGATAGCGAGGTTTTCTACGTAGCTCATGAAAACTGTAAGTCAGTGGTGTATGGTAAGGAACCGTTCTCTTTGATAGGCGATAAGGCTATTGGTGAGCTCGGGGTTGAGCTTCTAAGGTTAGATTTTTTAACCAGGCCCTATGATAGGTTGGCAGTTTCTAGTGTGCTGGAGCATCTTGCAAAGCAAAAGGTTATGACAGGCTGTCATAGTGCAAACTTTAATAGGCGGTTGCTTTAATGGAAAATGCCACTTTAAGTTGCAGTATAGGTCTACAAATTTTTCTCATAATAGGGGTTATGGGAAGGCGCTGGTATTTGCCTAAAACAATAGCAGAGCGGTGGTGGTGACAGGTGAGTTACAAAAGGAGTCTAAGGTGTTAAAAATATATGGATCCCCTGCCTCTTCAGCAGGTCGTTGTTATTGGGTCTTGGAGGAGTGCGGGGTTGACTACCGAGCTTGCCCAGTAAATATGCGAGAGGGAGAGCATCGTCAAAAATGGTATTTGGATATCAATCCTGCCGGTAAAGTCCCTGCCTTAGAAGATGGCAACCTGAAGTTGGGCGAGTCGATGGCAATCAATAACTATCTGGCAATGCGCTATAAGCCAGATCTTTTACCCGTGGAGCCCAGCCTGGCTGGCAAAGTCCACCAATGGAGTTATTTTGCGGCGTCAGATCTGCAGCCACCGCTCCTGCAAATCTTTATTCAGAAAACCTTTGTTCCCGAAGTGCGGCGTGATCAGGAGCTGATTGCGAAAGAGTGGCTTAAGGCTCAGAAGCCTCTTGAGCATTTGAATAAGTTTCTGATAAATCGTGAATTCTTGGTGGACGAGAGTTTCTCTCTGGCGGATTTGAATGTGGCCTCTGTTACTCATATAGCTCGTTTGGTTGATCTCGATTTAGGCAATTTTCAAAATGTTTCACGGCACCTGGAGTGCATGTTTGCTCGGCCGGCGGCGAAAAAGTGGCAGTCTCTAGTCAAGGGTCCCTAAGTTGGTTTCTAGGTTAGCTTATAGGAATAAGAGCATTCTGCAGGTTTATTGTGCGGAGTGTAATATAGTATACCCACCCCTTTAGCAGTTGCGGCCACCACTGGGTAAAAACAGTGGTGGCTTATGTGTTTAGGCGGGTGATCTCGTGGGTGCAGTGCTTGCTTCGACGGCTGGCTGTTCATGGCAAAGCAGCTGTTCATCGCTGCCTTTCAGGTAACTTTTTTGGCGCAAAGCGAGAAACTTGGTTTTGCGTTTTCGCAGCAGTCTTTCCAGTCGTTGACCTAAGCGAGCTACGGCTTCGTACATGTTAGCGCTTTGATGCTCCAGCTGCATTGGTTTGCCGACTTTGTCTTTAACCACAAGACTGGCTCGGTGTTTCCCTTTCTCAACGATAAAAGTAAGGTCGGCGTATATTGGGCCCTTCGCAAGTTTTTTTAGCCTGTCGCCGATTTTCTGTAGAGCAAAGTGGTCCAATGCCGGTGTGCGTTTCATATGGATGTATGCAGTTTTCAGTAACATAGATAGCCTCCAATAGAATCTGTTTTTGCAGATTGAAACATTTCAAGAGGAGGTCCGGATCTCTCTTACTAACAAGATAAGGCGGCTTTTTAAGTCGTCAAGGGTGCTATGGAAAATTTTTTGCTTCTCCAAGTTGGGTGAGTTGCTAAAGTTGAAACAAATTGATGGCTTCTAAGGGGGTTAGTTACTTCAGGGTTTCCGGCAGTTTTTCGTGTACCGCTACACCTGTATTAAAGGGTCAATCATTACTGAAACTTACCAAATTTTTTTCAATGTAAATATGTTGGGCGGTGTCTTGTCTTTATGCAGGTTAAAAAAAATAAGGTGCTAATATTATGAATGAAAATAACATAAAAATAGAAAAAATTAGGTATGACTTTTGCAAAGATCAAGTAAAGTGAACAGGGTGGGTTTTAAATGAAGTTACTTGAATATGTGCTAGGCTTGACTGCAATAAGTCTTTTTACAATGGCTGGAGTAAGCTACTACAGCAAGAATTACGGATTTAAATATAGTTTTACTTCTAAACGGCTGTTGAGCAAGAAGAAGGTTGATATTTTTGATGCTGCAAGTCTGACCGAATTTAGAGATGGTTCGAAGCTAGCAGCCATAAATGTGCGCGGACTGCCGCTGCATTTGATGCGTGGTGCCGGTAACACTTTTGGGTATTCTCAGGTAGCGAGGTTTGAGGAATTAAAGCGCCAGGCTCAGGGAGTGCAATCAAATATACAGTGGTCTTTGGCAAACCTCGATAGTGGTAAGGTTCTTAACCAAAGTGCGAGTGCTGGTAAAATTTTTTATGGCGCCTCTGTTACTAAGATTCTTGTGGGAGGTGCATTTTTGCAGTACCGCAAGGGGGTATTATCTAGACAGGATAGGCAGATTTTGGCTGATATGGTGGTTGTTTCCTCAAACAGCGCTTGGTCTCGGTTGCAAAAGCTAGTGGGTGATGGGGCTGATTCCCTTGGTCAAAAAAGGGTTCAGGGCTTTAGTCAGTCGATGGGCCTAAATAAGACCAGAGCTTTTAAGGGTTGGCAGCTTGCTATGCATGGAAATGAAACATCCGCCGCAGAAATGACAGTATTTCTTGGTAGTATCTACCATCAGAAATTTGCTGGAGCATCTGACCTTTGGAAGATAATGCACGCCACTAGAACTGGGCAAGGAAAGGCCGGTAAATATCTCCCCACGCATGTTATTTATGGGGGAAAGACAGGAACATACTCTGGCTACACTCAACACCCTGAATCACGCAATAGTTATCGGGCCGCAGTGAAACATCATACATTCACGTTTAGACTGGGCGGAGTGCAATACGGCATGACAATCATGTCTGATGGTTACACTAATGAAGATGTAGCAATTATTGCAGGTGGGGTGCTGCGTGATGAATTGCCTTTGGACAAGCCTGCCTCTTAAACTAAAGCTTTTATAAATTTGGTGACGATATTCTACTGTTAGCAAGGCATGGTATGTGATATGTACTATACCGCTTAATTGATATTGTATTGGGAAATAAGATGGTCTGGAAACTTTTGTTTTTGGCGGGGTGTATGTCTTTTGGCAGTCAGTTTGCTTATGCACAGGTAAAGCAAACGAGTCGCTCTTATGTTCATTCTGTGAATGGCGTGCCGAAAAACCTCGATCCGGTTCAGGTGGACTCATACTACGCTAGCATTATCACGGATTCTATTTATGATCGGTTTTATTCATACCGCTATTTGCAACGGCCATACCAGCTAAAGGCGAGTTTGGCTGTGGGTATGCCAGAGATATCGACTGATGGTAAAGTTTACACTCTTAGGATCAAGCGGGGCATCTACTTTGCTGATAATGCTTGCTTTAAGGGGGGACTGGGTAGAGAGGTTTCAGTGAGAGACTTTGTCTACACCATGAAGCGGCACATGGATCCTAGGCAGCGGTCGACATCGCCTTCTGGGTGGGAAATTATAAAAGGCATGTCTGAGTGGAAGAAAAAAAGAGACTATAGTCAGAGGGTCAAGGGGCTAGAAGTAATAGACGATTATACTCTTAAGGTGACACTCAATAAGCCTTGGCCGAGGTTTGTTAATGAGCTGGCAACTACCGGGTCTGCATTTATCCCCCATGAAGCTGTTACCCACTATGGGCCTGAGTTTGCTATTCATCCTGCGGGCTCTGGTCCTTATAGTTTAGCTGCCTTTAATAAAACCAAAGCAGAATTGGTTAGGAATCCGAAGTATCGTCGTGAGGTCTTCGATTTAAAAGAGGAGGGTTATAACAAATCTGTTCACGTTGGCTATGGTATCGAGGCTCTTGCCGGTCAGCGGTTGCCTCGCCTAGATAAGATCATTGTGAGGTTTATGAATCAGGAAACTAGCCGGTGGAACTCATTTACGAAGGGTGACGAAATAAATTTTTCTACTATTCCCTCGGATTTGACTGAGCAGATTTTAGAATCTGTGAACCCACCAACGTTGAAGCAGGAGTATGCTAAGAAGTATGTTTTGTCACCTGAGAGAGACATTGGTGTTACCTTTTCGGCATTCAACATGGCCAACCCTGAAATTGGTTTTAATAAAAATGCAAAGAGAAATGCGGCAAACCGAGCTCTCAGGTGCTCTATTCGTAAGGCTTTCAATTGGCCTAGTCGGATTCAGCGCTTCTATTATGGCTTGGGTGAGGCTTATGCAGGTATTATTTCTCCGTCGCTTCAGGGTTACACTCCGATAAGCAGTGAATCGGTTAAACTGGATGTTCGTCATGCTAAAGAGCTTTTGAGAGAACACGGGTGGAATCGTCGTAACCTTCCCGTGATTAACTATGCGGGTACTGCTTCGGTAAAACACCGGCAGATGTTTGAGCAATTTAGAGGTTTCTTAAGAAAAATAGGTTACCCACGCCAAAAAATTCGCTACAAGGTTGCCTCTACGTTTGGTAATTATCTCCAAAGGATTAATGCTGGAGAGTTTGATTACTTTGGAATGGGGTGGATTCCTAGCGTGCCAGATCCCGAGGAACTCTTAGAACGCTACTACAGTAAATCATGGTCACCTGGAGCGAATAAATCTAGGTTTATTGATGAGCGTTATGATCAGCTATTTGAACAGGTAATAGCGATGGAAAGTGGGCCTGAAAGGCGCCGATTAATGAAGCAAATGAATCAGCTTGTCACTGCTGCGTGCGTTGCAGTAGAGAGCTTTAGCCGCACAACTCTCAATATATGGCACAAGGATGTCAACATGCTGTTTACGAGTAATATGTTACGTGATCAGTTTAAGTACATTGATTTTAAAAAAGAAGATTTGACCCACTGATCATAAGTATTTTGAAAAACCGTGGTACTATTTAAAGGGTTTGACTATAAATATATAAGTCGCAAATTCATCAAGATTGAGCAAAGGGTTTGATATGACGGCAGCTGTATCTGAACAAGATGAAAGATTTTGGCTAAATAGCTATGAAGATCATGTGAATAGTGATGTTGAGCCTGAGTACAAGTCTCTTGTGGAATATCTTGAAAATATCTTCGCATCTTTTGGTAACAAGCCGGCTTACTCATGCATGGGGGCAACAATCCCCTTTGATCGACTAGATCAGTATTCTCGAGAAATGGCGGCTTATTTTCAGAATCGCTTGGGCCTTAAAAAAGGCGATCGTGTGGCTATCATGTTACCGAACATCTTGCAGTATCCGATTGCATTATTTGGGGCTTTGCGAGCCGGTTTGACAGTTGTAAATGTAAACCCTCTTTATACTCCGAGAGAGCTAGAGCATCAGTTGAAGGATTCTGGTGCCGAGACCATTATCATTTTAGAGAATTTCGCCTATGTGCTGGAAGAAGTAGTTGGTAATACGCCTATTAAAAATGTGATTACCACTGAAGTGGCGGACCAGCTGGGTTTTCCAAAGTCGATTATTTTGAATGTGCTGCTAAAGTATGTGTTAAAAAAGGTGCCGAAATTTAATCTGCCTGGTCGAGTATCTTTTAACCAGTGCTTGGGAGAGGGTGCAGGCTTAGAATATCGAAAACCCGATGTTGGTGCCGATGATCTTGCTTTTCTGCAGTATACTGGCGGCACCACAGGTGTTTCAAAGGGGGCGATGCTGTCTCATGGCAACATCATAATAAACGTCGCTCAAGCAGGTGCTTGGATCAGTGGCAGAACTGAAAAGGGCACGGATATAATTATCACGGCCTTGCCGCTTTATCATATTTTCTCATTGACGGCGAATTGTTTCGTTTTTTCTGGGTTGGGAGCCCATAATATTCTAATACCGAATCCTAGAGATATTCCTAAGTTTATCAGTGAGTTAAAAAAGTGGCAGTTTACCGCTTTTACCGGTGTCAACACTCTTTTTAACGGCCTTTTAGCTAATGCAGAGTTTTCCAAAGTAGACTTTAGCCGTTTGAAGTGTACCTTGGGAGGCGGTATGGCTGTTCAGAAGGTGGTTGCTGAAAAATGGGAATCAGTGACCGGTCAGCCCTTGATTCAGGCCTACGGCTTAACAGAAACATCTCCTGCGGCAATAATAAACCCCTTTAGTTTGGGGTCTTTTAATGGCAGTATCGGCCTCCCTTTACCCTCCACATATGTGACTATAAGGGATGATGACGGAGCAGTTGTTCCTAATGGAGAGGCTGGAGAAATTTGGATTAAAGGCCCACAAGTTATGCAAGGCTATTGGAATCGTCCAGATGAAACGGCAAAGACTATTGAAGATGGTTGGCTGAAGACCGGTGATGTGGCCGTGATGGACGACCAAGGCTTTGTGACGATCGTGGATCGAAAAAAGGATATGATTTTGGTTTCTGGCTTCAATGTCTATCCAAATGAAATTGAGGCTGTGGTTGCCGAGCATCCAGGTGTATTAGAAGCTGCTGCTATAGGTGTTCCTGACTCGAAGTCGGGTGAGGCGATCAAGGTCTTTTGTGTAAAATCTGACCCTAACATAACTAGTGATGACCTTATTGCCCATTGTCGAAAAGGCCTCACAGGATATAAAGTACCTAAGGTCTTCGAGTTTCGTGAAGATCTGCCCAAAACCAACGTGGGCAAGATTTTAAGAAGAGCTTTACGGGATTCATAGGGAGTTTATCGTCATTAGTGCGGTTCGCCGTCGGAATGCACCTGACCGTGGTTTACCTCTTCTTCAGTTGCTTCCCTAATGGCAACTATTTCGATGTCAAAGTGAAGGTCCAGTCCTGCTAGCGGGTGGTTGCCGTTGAGAGTGACAACATCGCCCTCGATGGAGGTAACCACTACTGGAAATACCTCGCCATCTTCATCCTCTCCTTCAAGCATGACTCCTTCTTCAAGGTTTTCTACGCCTTCTAGGTCGGATTTCTGCATTTTCTGTACCATTTCTTCTTGATATTCGCCATAGGCGTCAGCGCAATCTATATCAAGTGAGACTTTATCACCGACTTCCTTGCCGGCTAATCCTTTTGCTAGGCCCGGTATCATATCTTCAGAGCCATATAGAAAGTCGACAGCATCGTCTTGCGATTGATCTAACTCTTTGCCGTCTTTATCGGTTAATGTATAATAAACAGAAACAACTTTATTTTCTCCAACTTTCATTGTAACCTCTACTTTTTTTTGCGTTCTTCTTTAAATCTGGCAAGGCGCTAATTCGTCAGAAATAATCGTATCAAAACAGGTAACATATTGATCGAATATATTCCAATGTAAGTTTCTCTATGGTGATTTATTGAAATTGTCTTGTCGAGCTAACGGCTGATCTCTTGGGAGCGGCTCTATTTTGACTCAGATTGTGTAGTTTTTTTTGTTTTTGGCAGTTTTTTTTTCATTTGAGGGCGAAGAAAGGGCTCGCTAAGTTGCTGCTCGGCGATTAAACTCGGCGGCCTTGTGGATATTTCAATGCTATGGGTAATCAATGTTCGATAGAATTAGTGAAGATATAAAAAGTGCGATGAAGGCGAAGGATAAGGGCCGTCTTGAGACCTTGAGGATGCTGAAAAGCCGGCTTTTGGAAAATAAAACAGCCCCTAAGCCAAAAGCTGAGCTTGATGTGGTGGTAAGCTATGCTAAAGGTTTACGTAATGCCTTGGGCGAATATCCTAAGGGAAGTGAGCAGGCCAATAAAATTATCGAAGAGATTAGTTATCTGGATCCTTATCTTCCTCAGCAGTTATCTAAGGAAGCAGTGGTTGATATGGTACGTGAGATTATGAAAGAAGATCCTGAGATAAACTTTGGGGGGGTTATGAAGGCCCTATCGCCAAAAATCAAAGGTAGCTTTGATGGCAAACAGGCTAGCGTTCTTGTACGTGAGCTATTAGGTTAGCTAAAACCGGAACCCTAGACCAAACTTTAAGCTAAAGAGAAAGTCGAAGCCTGATTCTGTGCCCAATATGGTGGTGTTCCTTAGTGACGCTCTTAGGTGAACTCGATTAGCGAAGTGAAACTTTTGGCCAATTCCTATGTTTATTGCCGGATTAACTTGCGACTCTGGATCCGGTCTGCCCTCTACTCCATAGGCGTAACCTTCTTCTAGGTCAGCTCCAGCTTGAGATTCGGTCGCATCTTTTTCGTCTACACCTCTTGCCGCTTTCCCATTTTTTAGGATTGTCTGTTTTGGGTAGAAAAGAGAGTTTACGATGCCGCCACCGAACTCAAAGTATAAATCGAAGTAACTAGTTGCCGCCATAAAAATTAGCTGCTTTCCATAAATAGGTGTCCAAATTGCATTTGCGAATATCAGGTTCTGCAGTTCTCGTATCGGAACATAGGCTGGCCCATAGTTAGCTTTGCTATCGGGATATTCATTTAGTACATTTTCGAGTAGAGTGGTCGAACCATCCTCTGAGCAGGCAGCATCGAGCTGAAAACCTGGATCTCTGAAGAAGTTTTCGATGCAAGTTCTTTCGGATTTGTCTGTGTTCGACGCTAAGCTGAAATCTACTCCAAAGCCCCATTCTTCGGAAGAGTGATAAACGATGCCTCCGCCGATTAGGTATGTTTTGATATATGCTTGATTGAGTATGATGCCAACATCAGGCGCATCTATCTCGAGCTTGCCTTTTCTGGAATATATTTTTCTTTTTACATTATCTGAACCTTCAATAGCTCTTTGGTAAGCTAGACCTTTATCAAAGGCTACCATGGACAATAATCCGACCAGTATAGATGTGAATCTAACTCTGCTTCTTATCACACTGTTCCTCAACTGCAGGAAATAAATTTCAGTCTGACTATATTCTAGCATGTATCGGTAACTAATGAATTACCTAGTCCTAGTCGATTATCGGGTAAGCTAAAGGTGTGGCTGGATATTATTGATTTTTTTTTCGTTTCTTGTGATCCTATAAAGGAAAAATAGATTGAGCCTTCGTATTTATGATCTTGAGAATTCTACCGATAAAAAAGCTGGCATTGTAGTTATTGAGGCTGTTTGTGTTAAGATACTTTATAATCTTCCCATTATTATTGAGTGAAATCTGCGCTTTAGCTATCCCAATGGAGCTAGGGAAGGTTGTAGATAGCATACCCGTCGATTTTGATTATTTTATTGATACGTCTGGCAAGATTACCATCGACGACTTAAAGGCTAAATCGGATGAGCTCGGCTTTAAGCATGGTGCTGCAGGTTTGTTATCTTTAGGTTTTGTCGATAGTCCGATCTGGTTGCGCGTTGATGTCAATAACAGCCAGTCTATCGAGGAGCTATTCATTACTATAATGCCGGCCTTGGCTGATTATATTGAGCTATATAATCCGGACGGTAAAGGCGGCTTCGAAAAGCATCTGATGGGCGATAAGGTCCCATACCAAAAAAGAGAATATAAATATCGAGCGCCGACTTTAAAGTTTTCGCCCCAAACGGGTCAGTCGACTATTTATTTTAGGGTGAAATCTGGTGGGGACATTAGATACCACTTCTGGATTTTTGACCGTAATAGCTACGAAAAACATATGTGGGATACTGACTTTGTCATGAGCATGATGCTTGGTATCTTTCTAATTATGATTGTCTATAATTTCGTACTCTTCTTATCGTTTCGGACGAGAGCTTATGCCTATTACTTGGGCTATATGGTAGCTTTTTCAATGGGGACGTGGGTCTCTTCTGGTTATGCTAGTACTTATTTTTATCCGGCATCGTCTGGGGGGATTATTGGAGAGCATGGGCTGCACATAGCAGTATGCCTTGTCATGATGTTCTCCTGCCTATTTTCGAGAGCGTTTTTAAATCTGCCAGTATATTCGCCTCGGCTGGCGAGGAATATGTCAGTGCTAGCCGGTTTTTTCGTGCTTTGTATACCGCTTATGCCACTGATTGAGTCGGCCCATCTTAATCTGATTGTCTATCAGTTTCTGGGCTTGCCGATGATTATTATCTCTGGTGTTCTCTCCCTTAAAAGAGGTTATCGTCCAGCAAGGTTCTTCCTTTATGCCTGGAGTTTTTTTGTGGTGGGCGCTATGTTTTGGATTGCAGCAAATATTGGAGTGATTGAATTTTCATCTTGGGTTGCTTTTGCTCCGGGTTATGGGACAGCTCTTGAATGCATGCTGCTATCCATTGCGCTGGGAGATAAGATGCGCCTTGAGCAAGAAAAGTCGCAGCTTGAAATTGAAGAGCTAAATCAGGCTTTAGAGAGAAAAATCGAAGAGGTTCAGGATAAAGAAAAAGCGAGGACTTTATTTTTTAACAATACCTCCCATGAGTTGCGAACACCATTAAACGGCATTCTTGGCTATTTGGGCATAATGACAAGAGGTAGTGCAGGTGAGATGTCTGATATGGCGAAAGAAATTGCGGCAAAGGCAACCATTTTAGCTGATAGCTTGAAGTATCAGGTCAATACTATATTGGAATTAGCTCGCTCTAGTAATAGTAAAATGACGCTTGAAGTGGTTCCATTTGATGTCAATAGGATGGCTATGGAAGTCGCTGTGATTGGTGAGGGCTTAACTGCAGGGATGAAAAAGGTATCTTTTTCTTTGGAAAAAGAATTTCCGGATGGTGAGTCTCAGTGGTTCGAAACTGAAAAAGCTAAAGTTATGCTTATTATCAGAAACCTGATGGGGAATGCCTTCAAATTTAAAGATCCCAAAAGAGATAATCGGGTCTTGGTTTTTTTAAGTATTAGCAAGGAGTCTTTGGTTATTGAGGTTTCTGATACCGGTATTGGAATACCAGAAAATCTGCATCAAATGGTATTTGAGGAGTTTGAACAGGTTGAAAAAGGTGCAAATCGATCCTATGAAGGCAGTGGTCTTGGGTTGTCTCTTGTTAAAAAAGTAACAGATATCCTTGATGCCAAGCTTAAGCTAGATTCAAAATCAGGCGTTGGGACTAAAATAACTGTTACTGTGCCCAGAAAGATGTCTGCAGTTCAGGCGCATAAAGCACAGAATCTTTCCCATAGGTTCGATCTTGATGAAGTCCAGGCCCTAAAGAGTATATCCCATGTCTCTAGTAACACTTTACGGAATAAATATGCCCAGCCTCAGATCGGGGTAGAAGCTGAAACGATATTGATAGTAGATGATAATCCTCATAATGTGGAAGTAGCGGCTGCTTTGATGTTGGAGAATGGCTATAATGTTGAAACTACCCTGCGTGGTGCTGATGCTTTACAAATTATCAAGAAGAAAAAAATTGATCTTGTACTTTTAGACTTGATGATGCCTGAGGTTTCAGGAGAGGAGGTTTTAGCGGCGATTAGGGGGTCGGAAGACACATTTAGTTTGCCGGTTATTTTATTGACGGCTAGGGCCTCAGAGGAGGATCGGTTGGCAGGGTTAAGGGCTAGGGCAGATGAATACCTAGCAAAACCTATTGATAATGATGAACTAATAGAAAGAGTAAGCAATACCCTGCGACGCATAAATGATGCTAAGGAAGCCGGGCGGCTTGCTCAGATCATTACATCCGAGAAAATCGTTAGTTTAGGAACTATGGCTGCTGGGGTGTCTCATGAGCTCAATAACCCATTGTCAGCAATATTGGGTATGTCTCAAAACCTGAAAGAGTTAGTGGAGCGAGAAGGTGTCGATCACCCAATGATCGTTAAGACCTGTGAAAGGCTGATTCACCTTTCTATGCGTATGGCCAAAATAGTAAAAAGCCTGCGCACCTATGCTAGGGATGCGCCTGACGCAGCATTTGAGGAGGTTTTGGTTAGCTCGATCCTTGAGACAACACTAAGCTTATGTCATGCGCAGATGGTTGAACAGTGGATCGAATTGAAAACTGGAGTCATCGATCAAAGATTGTCGGTGGAGTGTCGTGAGGCCGATATTTGTAAGATTATAGTCAATCTCCTGCAAAACGCTACTGATGCTGTAAGCGGTATGCAGGATCCTTGGGTGAGTATTGAAGTAAAAGATATCGGTGACAGTATTGAAATCTCTGTTACTGATTCGGGATGTGGTATTCCTGAAGCGCTTCGAGGGCGAGTTTTTGACCCATTTTTTACCCAAAAAGAGGTGGGTGAAGGGATTGGCATTGGCTTGAGTACCTCGCTTGGGATTGCCTTGACTCACAATGGCAGTCTTGCCATTGACTCGGGGTCTAAAAATACCAGGTTTGTTTTAACCCTGCCGAAGAAGCAGCTCCAAACGGCTGATATTGATGGTAAGCGTGCTGTTTGACCTGATTATTAATTGACACACTGTTGATAGATCTAGTATCTCTGCCCACTAGCTGAAAAAGGGGTGGTGGATGCGGCGGGATTACCTAGGGATATTATTGGCAGTTGGTTGCATGTTTCATTGTCTAATCCTGCCTTGCATAGCAGTTTTAATTCCTCACGTAGCCTCTTTTGCCGAAGACGAGTGGGTTCACGTCGTTATGTTTTGCGTTGTTTTGTTGGTAGGTATAGCTGCTTTTTTTGTCAGGCCTTCTTTATGGCGAGTGAAAGCTATGGCAGCAGTAGGGCTCACCCTGCTCGGCGGGGCGATGTTAGCTAGCTCTGAGGAGGTTGAGATTGCTATCACTACATTGGGTAGTGTCGTTTTCCTAATGGCTCACATATCTAATATTAGAAATTCGGGCATTGGCTGCTCTGGCAGAGAAGAGGCCTTTCTTTAGGTTAATTTAAGGAAGCTAGTTTCTCACTGGAGGAGTTTCTAGATCTTTTTAGGGCTCGAAATGGTTTGAATATGTCACCAGCTACATAGTCATTCTCCACTATGTTAACCAGATAATAGGAGTCATGCACCTCCTGAAGCAATTTTTTAGTCGTGTTTTTAGCGTCAAATAGCTCGACGCCCTCACTTAGCCAGAGTTGGAAAGCTTCCTCCTTCCAAATCGCAAAGCTTTCGGCATCAACTATCGTCGGTTGAATAACTTCTTTGCCTGGGAATACTCCCCAAGTGACAGCATTGGTGGCACCAGGATTGATATTGGATAAGGATTCGCCTTTAGAGTTTAGAGCTTGGTATGTGAGTGTTGGGCATTTTTTAATTTGCCGGATTAGTGCTTTTGTTTCATCAGGAGAGGCAAAAAACTCAACGTAGGCTTTTTGGTAGATATATCCATTGTCACCACCCCAACCTAGCTGTGGATCGCAGGAAGTAATGCCGTTGACCTGGGGTTGGCTGTTGATTGTAAGAAAACCGTTATCAATCAGGTTTTCTAAGCTTGAAGATATAGCAAGGGTTTCTGGTTTGGGAGGTTGCTCACACCAAGGTAGGTAGTTCAGTTCCCCTGAAAGGAAAGACTTGAAAACTGATTTAATATCTGCAGCTGAACTTACCTTACTCCATATGTTCTTGCCATCTCTGCTGCCTTCAAGGCCTTGCCGGATCATATAGTAATCTTTGAGGTCACCGAATGTTGGGCTTCTCGAGTCTCCCCACCTGCCATTCGGGAAGTCATCCCAGCCGGCCGTCCGTGCCAAATAGCTCTTTGGTCTATTACTCCAGAAGATCGGTCGCACTGTTTCATCGCGGCGGCCTGGCACCGTTGATGGCCGCCATGGTAGGCTGCGGCGGTTGGTGAAGTTGTCAACTAGCTGCAGCCTTTTGAGGATTTCCATAACCGACGTTTCTAGGTTCAAGGTATAGAAGTGGAAACCTGAAACGCCAAAGTCCCGGAGCTCATCACACATTTTGACGCAAAGATCTATACCAAAGCGCCTAACTGCCGCATCATCCTTCTTTATGTCTTCTAGTTGCTTCATGATGTTTAAAGGAACTTTTGTTTGACAAAACCTAGTAAACCTAACGAACCTGTCGTAGTTGGTTATTGGTAAAAGGCCGGGAATTATGGGGCACGATATACCGGCCTTGCGACATTTTATAAAAAACTTCTTAAACTCTTCCACGTCGTAGAACAGTTGGGTAATTATAAAGTCTGCACCAGACTCAACTTTTTTCTTCAGGTTTAATATGTCGATATCTAAGTCAGTGGCCTCAGTGTGGCCTTCAGGGTAGCCACCGACGCCAATTCCGAAGCTGTCATTATATTTATCTCGGATAAATTTAGTCAAGTCGGATGCATAGCGAAATCCATCGGCATCTGCTGACCACTTATCTTGCCCTTCGGGAGGGTCTCCTCTTAGAGCAAGTATGTTGGAAATCCCACCGGCCTCCGCAGCAGCTAAGGCATCTAAAAGCATGGATTTAGGCATATTCGTGCACGTTAAGTGCATCATAACATCCACACAGAAGTATGTTTGTATATTTTTGGATATTTCTAAGGTTTGGCTTACGGTGCTGCCACCAGCCCCCCAGGTGATGTCCACAAACAATGGTTCAAGTTGAGCCATTCTTTCTAGCCGATTGTAGAGATTGTACAATCCAGAATCTGTCTTTGGTGGAAAGAACTCAAATGAGTAGAATGGGTCGTCACTTGTTCTTTGGTTAATCTTATCTATTATCTTCATTAATCAAGATCTCGCTTCAAATTAAACGGCAAGGCTGGTAAACCGAGAGTTCTAATTACGGGATAATCTACCTTATCTGGAAATAGGTTTCTAGGTAGTTTAAATGAAAGTTTTTTTCTTAGCTTTATGAACTAGGCGGTGCTTGTCAACGAGAGTAGATGGAAGGCTGCAAAGTGTTTTGTTGTCCATGCGGTAGCGGTTCGAGGTATTCAGCTTGTTGTTTGGCTTTTATTGAGGGAGATGACTTTCCTCAAACCGCTGAAGCGCTGCTGCGATCTAGATACACGGCGTTTTCTCGAAAAAACCTCGCATATATTGCAAAAACTCATCATCCGGTTACCAGAGATTGCTTTGATTATGCATCCAATAAAGCATGGGCTGCTCGTGTAAAGTTTACCAAGTTAGATATCCTTTCCTTGAATTCGGGTAAAGAAGGTGACCTCTTTGGATATGCAGACTTTCAAGCCTTTTACGAAGATGATGGTAAAACGCTTATACACAGAGAATCGTCTACCTTTAAGCGTCTAAATGGCATATGGTACTTTTTGTCTGGCTCCACAGGCGGGCCGAGTTGGATCAATAAGGTAGTGACTCGGATTGGTCGTAATGATTTGTGTTCTTGCGGCAGCGGTAAGAAGTATAAGAAGTGTTGCATAAAGCTCTGATGGTCATTTCATTGATATCGTCAGCTGAACTGCAGCTAGCATACTTACTATGCTATTTCGGTGAATAATAAGTCTTTTAGGCTGATGGAGATGACCACATAAAAAGTGGATAAGCTTGCCCCACTTCAGGTTTTTCATTCTCGGCAATTTCAATGAAGCCCGTGCTGTCTCCTAGTGAAGAATAATCTCCTGAACCATTGAAGCTTATGGGGGTGGCTTGGATTGTGCCATTTTGAGAAAAGCGAGCTTTTACAGGTATAAAACATGCCAGACCAGGCTTCTTCCTGCAGGCCTCGCTTAGTATGGCATAGCCTCTATGATTCGCTGCGATACCGAGAGACTTGTCGAGTGCGGTAAGAACGTACCGGTGCAGACATATAAGTGCAGACATCGGGTTTCCTGGTAAGCCGAACACTAATTGCTTTAGGTGGCTCTTCCCAAACCAGAGAGGTTTTCCCGGCTTTTGTTTGATTTTGTGGAAAACTTGTTCGACTTTTAGGTCATGAAGCACCTGAGGAATGAAGTCGAATTTTCCCATTGAAACACCGCCTGAAAGCACAAGAACATCAAACTTTTCTAGCATGGCTTTAATGGCTTTATGAATACTGTACTTATCATCTGGTAGATGAAACATCTCACAGTCTGAATACCCCCGTTGTCTTAGAGATGCGAGTAGGGTCCAACCATTTGTTGATCTGATCTGGTGGGGACGTGGCTCTTCTCTGATGTCAACCAACTCGTCGCCATTACTTATTATGGCTATCTTAGGCCTTTTTTTTACTTGCAGAGTGGCCTTGCCTGTGGCAGCAGCGATAGTCCAGCGTGGTATGGTCATTTGCGAGCCAGTTGTTATTAGGGAAGTACCTTTCAAAAAGTCAGATCCACGAAAATGAATATTTTGTCCTTCCTGAACTGTTATCTCTTTTTTCAAGCTCATAGTGTTGCCGACTAGTTTGGTATTCTCGACTGGAATGACTGTATCTGTGCCGTGAGGTAGCACTCCTCCTGT
>MDTC01275599.1_pt1 | contig 22846 bp, 17 predicted proteins | sample 811181 | NCBI WGS metagenome assembly MDTC01 (sample SAMN05326644, study PRJNA326480) | marine metagenome | isolation source: seawater | place: Pacific Ocean: North | collected 2011 | reverse complement strand
CCATGATTACATTAGACATTTTTTACCATCTGATGGAACTGTTAAATATTCTCACCTAACTGATGATATAGGCGTGTTAGTTTTGGCTGGCCCGAAATCACGCGATATATTAACCAAATTATCTTCGGCAGATTTCTCAAATAAATCTTTTCGTTGGCTCACCGCAAAAGATATAGAAATAGAGGGTTGCTCGGTAAATGCTATGCGGGTCAACTATGTCGGTGAATTGGGGTGGGAGTTGCATCATCCAATTGAGCATCAGAATCAAATTTTTGATGCACTTTTCGACGTTGGTGAGGAGTTTGGATTAAAGCCGTTTGGAATTCGAGCCATGGATTCTATGCGCATAGAGAAGTCTTATCGGATGGTTGGCACTGAATTATCTATTGAATATTCTGCTTTTGAGTCAGGAATGGATCGATTTGTTTGCTTGGATAAAGATAATTTCATCGGTCGCGAAAAATTAATTGAATGGCAAGAGAGAGGATCCGAGAATCAACTTGTTACACTTGAGATCGATGGCGTGGAGGAAGCTGATGCCCTAGGAAATAATGCACTAACTAGTGCGGGAGAATTAATTGGGCGTGCAACTGGTGGTGGTTTTGGTTTTAGGGTAAATCGATCACTTGCACTTGCAATGGTGAAACCTCAGTATGCGAATGAAGGTACTGAATTTTCGATAGATATTCTTGGTAAAGATCACATTGCCAGGGTGATACAAGATAGTCCTTTTGATAGCCAAAATAGAAGACTCAGAGATGTTATTGATAATTGAGAATAAATTTTATGAGTAAATATTCAGCTTACAGCCTATTAAAGAATGCCCTCTCTAATAATCAGAATTGGAAAGCTTCTTGGCGAGATGTTGCTCCAAAAACAAAATATGACGCTATCATAGTGGGCGGTGGTGGTCATGGACTGGCAACTGCATACTATCTAGCAAAAAATCATGGTATGAGAAATATAGCAGTAGTTGAAAAAGGTTGGATTGGTGGCGGTAATACAGCGAGAAATACTACCATAGTAAGGTCAAATTATCTGTGGACTGAAGCTTCGTTATTATATGAGAAATCATTAAAATTATGGGAGGGACTGAGTCAGGAAATAAATTTCAATGTTATGTTTAGTCAACGAGGTGTCTATAACTTAGGTCACACATTACAGGATATGCGTGATATTGAACGCAGGGTAAGTGCTAATCAATTAAATGGAATTGATGCTGAGGTAGTTGATGCAGCTCAGATAAAAGAAGCGATTCCCATGATAGATACTTCATCTGGCGCGCGTTATCCAATCTTGGGAGCCTCACTTCAACGGCGCGCGGGAGTCGCAAGACATGACGCGGTTGCCTGGGGATACGCTAGAGCTGCAAGCGAGTATGGTGTTGATATTATCCAACAATGTGAGGTCACAGGAATTCGTAAAAATGGCAGTCAAGTAATTGGTATTGATACCAGCCGTGGTTTTATTCAAACTGAAAAAGTAGGTGCAGTTGTTGCTGGTCATGCTTCAGTTTTGGCCGAGATGGCCGGTATTCGTCTACCTTTAGAAAGCCATCCTCTACAAGCTTATGTTTCTGAACCATTAAAACCTATATTAGATACCGTTATTATGTCGAATGCAGTGCATGGCTATATCAGTCAATCCGATAAAGGGGAATTAGTAATTGGTGCTGGTATCGACCCATATCTTGGCTATGGCCAAAAAGGGAGTTTTTGCACTATTGAGCATTGTATGCAAGCTATAGTAGCGTTATTTCCAAGCTTCAGTCGAGTGAGAATGTTACGACAATGGGGTGGAATAGTTGATATTTCGCCAGATGCATGTCCTATTTTGAGTAAGACACCTATCAAAGGTTTATATTTCAATTGTGGCTGGGGTACAGGTGGTTTTAAAGCGACTCCAGGTTCTGGATGGGTATTTGCTCATACTATAGCAAATGATCAACCACATCATTTGAATGCACCGTTTTCTCTGGATAGATTTTCCACAGGTGCCTTGATCGACGAACATGGAGCAGCTGCTGTTGCTCATTAAGATAGGTAAATGACATGTTATTAATAAAATGCCCATGGTGTGGTGAGAGAGATGAAACCGAATTTTCTTATGGCGGTGAAGCAGCCATAAAACGCCCCCAAGATCCTAAAGCACTCGATGATAAGCAATGGGCAGATTATTTATTTATGCGAAAGAATACGCGGGGGTTATTTCTGGAACAATGGAATCACAGCTTGGGGTGCCGTCAGTGGTTTCTTGTAGAAAGAAATACAGTGACCTATGAAATTACAGAGATCTCTAAAATTAAGGCAATTAAATAATGCAAATTAATCGTCTTAGTCAAGGTGGACAAATCAATCGAAACCAATTACTAAAATTTACTTTTAACGGTCAGACTTTGCATGGATATCAAGGTGACACACTGGCATCAGCACTGATTGCCAATGGTATTAATATTGTAGGCCGTAGTTTCAAATATCATCGCCCCAGAGGAATTATTGGTAGTGGCGCTGAAGAACCAAATGCCATTTTTCAAATTGGTACAGGAGCGACTACAGAAGCAGGTATTAGGGCCACTCAAATAGAATTATATGATGGATTGGTTGCTACGAGTGAGAAAGGTTGGCCTAGCTTATCTTTCGATATCAGTATAATCAATGATTGGTTTAGTAAGCTTTTTGGTGCGGGATTTTATTACAAAACATTCATGTATCCAGCAAAATTCTGGACATTATATGAATATTTTTTACGCAAGATGGCAGGTCTAGGTAAGGCGCCAATAGATCCGGATCCAGATCATTACAGTCATCAGAATACGCATTGCGATATACTAATTGTTGGTGCTGGCCCGGCTGGGATAATGGCTGCAGTAGTGGCTGGGAAATCAGGAGCTAAAGTTATAATTGCTGACGAACAAGCATCATTTGGGGGATCTTTGCTAGCCTCCAGAGAAAACATAGACGATCAAACTGCCCATGATTGGTTAGTTTCTCAATTGGAAATTTTGGAAGCGTTGCCAAATGTTACTTGTTTATCTCGAAGTACAGTATTTGGTTATTATGATTATAATTTTTTAACCATAGATGAAAAGTGTACGAATCATTTGGCTGAGTTCACGCCAAATAGCATTCGTCAAAAATTGTGGCGTGTCAGAGCTAAGCAGGTTGTTCTGGCGCAAGGTGCTTTCGAGCGTCCATTGATATTCCCAAATAATGATCGCCCGGGTATTATGCTGGCTTCGGCTGTATCTAATTATATTAATCGTTATGCTGTCATTCCAGGTAAAAAAGCAATTATTTTTACCAATAATGATTCTGCTTATCAAGCTGCAATCGACTTAAAATTAGCAGGTGCCGAATCTGTAGAAATCATAGATAGCCGTTCGGAGCAATTCTCGGATATGTTAATTGAGGCAAAAAATCATGGAGTGCTTTACCAATTTAATAAAGTAATAACGAATATCATTGGCTCTAAGAGAGTAAGGGCAGTTGAGATTGCAGCATATAATGTAGATGAGAATACATGCGAATCTGAAATTGAAAAAAAACAATGTGATTTAGTGGTTTATTCTGGTGGCTGGAGCCCTGCTGTTCATTTGCATTCTCAATCTGGAGGAAAAAATAAATGGGATCAGGATCGACATTGCTTTGTACCAGAATCAAATGTTCATGGGCCCTTCTCAATTGGCTCATGTAATGGCACTTGGAGTCTTGATGAATGTTTTGCAGAGAGTATTGAATGTACTAAAAATATAATTAGTCATCTTGGTTTAGAGGTGACAACTCAAAAGCTGCCAAAGGTGAAAACTTATAAAGTTAGTAAGATGGTTCCATTGTGGCAGGTAAAGTCATTAGTACCGGTAGAAAGTTTACCCAAACAGTTTTTAGATTATCAAAATGATACGACGGTCTCTGATATATATTTAGCGGTAAGAGAAGGGTATACCGGGATCGAGCATGTAAAGAGATATACCGCACTAGGATTCGGAACAGATCAAGGGAAATTAGGTAATATCAATGGCATGGCTGTTCTTGCGCAAGCACTCGATAAACCTATTGCACAAATCGGTACCACGACTTTTCGGCCTGCCTATACACCGGTGAGTTTTGGGGTTTGTGCTGGTGAGGATATTGGGAAAATGTTTGAGCCTATCAGAAAGACAGCGCTTCACAATTTTCATGAAATTAAACAAGCCCCTTTTGAGATCGTTGGTCAATGGTTGAGACCCTGGTATTTTCCTGTGGGCAAAGAAAATATGCTGGAAACCATGAATCGAGAATGTCTAGCGACACGATCATCTCTTGGTATTATGGATGCCTCTACACTTGGTAAAATTGAGGTTCGTGGCAATGATGTAGTACCTTTCTTAGAAAAAATTTATACGCACGATGTAGCCAAAATGAAAGTTGGCCAGTGTGCTTATGGAATTATGCTTGGTGAAGATGGCATGATTATGGATGACGGCGTGATGACTCGTTTTGATGAGAATCATTTTTATTTAACCACTACCACTGGTGGAGCTGCGTCAGTAATGAGCTGGCTTGAGCAATGGCTGCAAACTGAATGGCCAAATTTAGATGTGTATTTAACCTCTTTAACTGATCACATATCTACTATAGCCCTTGTCGGCCCAAAGAGTAGACAAGTATTGCAAGGTTTGGTTAAGACAGATCTAAGTTCCAAGAAATTGCCATTTATGAGAGTTTGTAAAAGTGAAATTGAAAATATTGAGGTAACTTTATTTCGGGTGAGTTTCAGTGGTGAGCTTGCTTTTGAAATCAATGTAAACAGTAATCATGCGCTGCATTTATGGAATATTCTAATGAAGGCTGGTGAGCAATATGGAATTACGCCTTATGGTACAGAAACTATGCATGTACTCAGAGCAGAAAAGGGATTTATTATCGTCGGGCAAGATACAGATGGCTCTGTTAATCCTATAGATGCAGGTCTAGGTTGGCTGATTGCGAAGAATAAAGATTTTATTGGTAAGCGTTCTTTATATCGGGAAGATGCACTTCGTAACGATAGAAAACAACTGGTTGGATTGCTTTCTGCTGATAATATTAGTGTGTTGAGAGAAGGATCACAATTAGTGAAAGAAATATTATCCTCAGGACCAACACCAATGTGCGGTCATGTAAGTTCAAGTTATTACAGCCCAATCTTAAAACACCCAATTGCCCTTGCTTTGGTGGAGGCTGGTAGAAAAAGATACGGAGAAAAACTGATAGCTGTGTCATCTGAGGGAAATAAAATTGAAGTAATTATCACTAAACCAGTTTTTTATGATCCAAATGGAGAGAGGCAGCATGTCAAATAACACTATAAATCATGCGCTTGATAATTTTCTGGAAAACTCCAAAGACAAACAATCAATTAGTTCTTCTCTAACTGTTGAAATAAATGCTGGGTTAAATTTTTTAAATATCAGGGGCTCGATTGAGAATGAAGATTTTCTTAGTAATGCAGAAAAAATATTTCACCAGCCATTACCTACTACATCTAATACTTTTACTACTGGCTCGCATCATATTTACTGGCTCGCACCAAATGAATGGTTACTTGTAACTGGTCATGACCTAAACTCAATTATTAAAGAAGTAAATTTATTAGATAATTTCTATGCTACTGATCAATCGGGTGGCTTAGTTCAGTTGTCTATTCAAGGAGCAACAGTTCACCCTCTTTTGGCAAAAGGTTGTACTTTGAATTTAAATGAGAATCTTATCTTACCCGGGCAATGCGCTCAAACTGGACTAGCTAAAGCTTCAGTTTTGTTGGCTTTAGTCGACGCAACGCCGTTATTTAAAATTATTATACGTCGCAGTTATGCAGAATATACTGCATTATGGCTAGCACAAGCTGGTAAGGAGTTTGGCATAAATTTCGTTCGCTAAGATCAAAGAGTTATATTATTTTTGTTCAGCAGATGAACCACTCAAAAAAAATGAATATCTCAACTAAAGAGTCAATACAACCTAGAAAATTTGGGTTTTTGTTAGTGGAAAAATTCACACTGGTATCATTCTCGTCTGCCATTGAACCTCTGCGATTAGCTAATCATTCCTTAGAAAAAAATGTGTTTAATTGGAGGACATTTTCCGAGGCAGGAGAATCCGTTCTATCAAGCGATGGCGTTAGCATTAATGTTGATTATCCAATTAATTCAGAGGCTGCTTTAAGGGATATTGACTTGTTGATTGTATGTGGTGGTATGGATGTTGAAAAATGTTATTCCAAAGGGATTGCTCGGTTTTTAAGAAATGTGCACAATAAACAGATCGCCCTCGGAGCGATATGTACGGGTAGTCGAATATTAGCTATGGCTGGGTTATTGAATGGTTACTCTTGCAGTATTCATTGGGATGGGCTAAATACACTGAGTAATTTATTTCCTAAAATTAATGTTCGACGTAATTTATTCACTATTGATCGAGATAGATATACGAGCTCGGGAGGAATTGCACCATTTGATATGATCCTTAAAATTGTCAGAGAGCAGTTTGATAGTAATATAAGCTCAGCTATTGCAGAACAGTTTATCTCAGATCGAATTCGTCGAGGTCATGATGAACAACGTATTCCACTGAAACACCTAATTGGATCAATGTCAGATCAATTAACCTCAGCAGTTCAATTAATGGAGGCTAATATTAGAGAACCTATTAATCAATATGAACTGGCAACATACTCTGATTTATCTGTTAGGCAGTTACAACGATTGTTTAAAAAATATCTTAATTGTAGTCCTTCACGATATTATTCACAGTTGAGATTACAAAGAGCAAAAGATCTTTTGCAACAAACATCGCTTAGTATTCTTGAGGTCACCTCTGAGACAGGTTTTGTTTCTGTCTCACATTTTAGTAAGAGTTATAAAGTATTTTTTGGTTATCCACCTAGCTATGAGCGAAATAATGCCATGATGGGGACTGTCAATTCAACTGACTAACTTCTTTCAGTTTGATAAAGCGATTTACATAGTCCAAAAATCATTAAAACTAGGATAACTGAAAATGGGATAGCTATTGAGGTCGAAGCAATTTGAAGGGCACCTAAACCTCCATATAAAAGAAGTAACCCTGCAACTAGACCAATTACTGCCCCCCAGAAGATTCTTAGTAATTGAGGTGGATTTTTTTTCCCAAGACAGAGAATTGTACAAATAATCAGTGTGGCTGAGTCTGACGAGGTAACAAACCATGAGGCAATTAAAATTGTGGTTAGTAAGGAAATAATCCATGTAGCCCATTCTATATTTAATAATTCGTAAGTTGTAAATATAGCTTGAGTGATGTCTTGGTTAACTGCCTCAACTAGCCCACCAGGACCATTTAATTGAAGATCAAGCGCTGTAGCACCAAAGACAATTAACCATACAAATCCAATAAGCACTGGGAAGAGTAGCGTCCCCGTAACATATTCTCTGATAGTTCTACCTCTGGAGATCCGCGCCATGAACATACCGACAAAAGGCCCCCAAGAAATCCACCAGCCCCAGTAAAATAGTGTCCATGCAGTTTGCCATGTTTTTTCTTCGGAAGGATCTACCCAGATACTAAGCGGAATTAAGGCTGTGAAATAATCAAAAGTTCCAGATAGCAAACTAGAAAGAATAATCAGTGTTGGGCCCGCTAATATGATAAAAGAGAGTAAAATCACACATAACCATATATTTATCTCACTGAGAAGTTTTATTCCTTTGTTCAGTCCAGACACAACGGAGATAGTAGCAATTGCAGATACCACCAACACAACTCCAATTTTAAACGTTGATGTTACTTCCAGATCAAATAAATACTCCAATCCACTGGACATCTGAGAAGCTCCCAGACCTAGTGACACAGTGATACCAAAGAGTGTACTAAACACAGCAATCAGATCTATGACATCACCAGTAATTCCATAAATTTTATCACCAATAATAGGGTGAAGTGCAGAACGTATTGTAAGTGGTAAGCCCTTACGATAAGAAAAGTAACCTAAACATAACCCAACAAATGAATAACAGGCCCAGCCATGGATTCCCCAATGGAATAGAGTAATTCGTTGTGCAATTACTCCAGCTTGAGTTGTAATAGGTTCAATATTTTCTAATTTTAAGAATGGGTTATTTTGTAAATGAGAAATAGGTTCTGCGACCCCATAAAATAAAATGCCAGTACCAACGCCGGCACCAAATAGCATTGAAAACCATGAAAACCGACTAAATTCAGGTTTTTCTCCATCCTGACCAAGAGTTATTTTTCCAAAGGGAGTCAAAGCAATACCTATATTAAATATGGCAACAATGGTCACTATCCAAATAAGGTAAGCAGCAAAATTCTGGGCAATTATTTTCTTCCAGAAGTTAGCAAAATCATCTACTAAATCTGGATTAGCTAAAACGAAGGACAAGAATATAATTACAATGATTGCCGCTGAGGAGCTGAGTAACAAGTTCATTCCTGGAAAATATTTTAAAATTCTTTGCATAGTTATTATATCTCTGAAGATTTAAAAACCTTAGCCAGATAGCCAGATAATTGATTAGTAATGGTTTCCGCTTTGGTGGTATTGATTCCTGCCAGCTCTTGCGCTAAGGATTTTTTAAAATTAATTTGCATTTCACGATTGATCTGAATTCGCTGAGCTTGCGGTGAGCCTGCGCCATGCAATGATTCTGTAAGATAGCCAACAGCATTTCTCCCTAATGTCATATTTTCAATTAGACGAAGAATGCGTATACGACTTTCTGTTGGGATATCTTTTATACCTTTTAAATATTTATTTAACATACTTCCAATTTCTGGATGATTAAGATCCTTTTCTGATGGAAGTGTAGCAACTAATCCACCAGCGAGATCTTGTGATAAACGACCTATTTCATAAGTATTCTTTGTAACATGATGCTTACATACATTTGCTAACATATCATCGCAGATATAAGCACCAGAGGCTGTTTTATGCGATTGATAACTTGCCGCTATCCCTGTTGCATAGATGGTTTCATTGAGATGCGTCATTTCGGTTAACTTATCTTTTATATGAGAAGCATTCTCCACGCCGTTGTATTCTGCGATTGTTGCAGCTGCACCTATAAGTACATCACCTACACCTGATTTACATACATAGCTGCGACGATGATAGCAAGTAAATCGTTCGACTAGCATAGCAGCAAATTCATATTCTCCATCTAAAAATATTTTATCATTTGCAATGAATACATTATCAAAAATAACCATAGCCTCTTGCCCTGCAAAATTTGCATTACCAACATCTATATCACCTTCATCCATTGAGCGTGTGTCGCAAGACTGACGTCCATAGATATAAGTAATACCTTTGGCGTCGGTTGGAATAGCTCCTACTATTGCATAGTCTATATCTTTCACTCCTAGGCGTATGGTGGGCATTACAATCATCCAATGTGAATTTATACAGCCCGTTTGATGCGCTTTTGCCCCACTAATATAGACTCCATCCCGAGTTCTTTTGGTAATATGCACATAAAGATCTGGATCATTTTGTTCATTTGGCGCCAAACTTCGATCACCCTTAACATCTGTCATTGCTCCACCAATTACATATCCAGAATTTTGCATCTTTATAATAAAATTTTTGAATCTTTGATGATAATCACTTCTATGTTGGGCATCGATTTCATGTGTTACTGAAAATAATGCATTTAATGCATCCATCCCAACGCAGCGTTGAAAACAGGTGCCTGTTTTCTGACCGAGACGGCGCTGCATTTTATTTTGTAAAACTACATCATTTGGAGATTCAGCTATATGCAAAAATCGATTAATTCTTTTTTTAGTAAAAGGTGATACCGCTGTTCCTAGATCGGGATTTTCTGTTGCAAGATCGTAGGTCATTGCAACTGCGTTGATTGAAGGCCTGATTATTGGGTGATCAACTGGCTCGGATATTTTCTCACCAAGCAAATACACATTTAAGTTTCGATTTCTCAAACTCTTTATATAATCATTACCTGTTTTTATGGACGTCATGTCTTTTTCATTCATTATATATTTTAGCTTGCAATAAGCAGTTAATCATCTGATCTGTATAGCCTTCATTTGATAAATATCATACTACAATATAAGCATAGCCAATATAAATTATGGACGCGGTAAATGCCGCAACCATGGCAAAAGGAATTTGTGTAAGGGCATGCTTCATTGTGTCTACACCACAGCTTTGCGCTGATAGAACGGTTGCATCAGTGTAAAAACACGCATGACTACCAAAAGAACTTGCTGAGATAAGCGCACCAATTGTTAGTGGCAGTGGAACGTCTAAAGCTATACCCAAAGGCATTACTATTGGTATCGCAATTGCAAAAATCCCCCAATTAGAAGCGGTTGCAAAAGACATGAATGCCATGGCTATGAATACTATGACTGGAAAAAGTATAGGCGACATCAGCGGCTCAACACTTTCTAAAATAAATTGCGGCAAACCTAATTGATCATTAATTGTTTTGAACATGAAAGCGGCAATAACAATCATTAATGGAGGTATCATAACCTTAAACCCATCAAGAATTGCATCAAAAGCACTATTCATATCAATAAATTTTAATCCAATCATTATTGGGGCAGTTATGATTAATGTCGCGATGATACCTCTTAGGAGATCAATATCATTCAGCCATGTAAGAATAATAAGGATCAGCAAGGGAAGGATAAATCCCCACAAGTTAGCTTGCGATTTGTGATTAATTTCTGTTTTCTGTTCATTTATCTGATTTGCTGGAACGAGCTTACGAGCCTTATTTTCCTCAGTTTTCATTGGGCCAATTAAGGGAAATTTTCCTGTCGCAACTAATGGAACTAGAATAAGTGCAATAATGGGATAAAACATAAAAGGGATTGCTGCAATGTAGTAATATATTCCTTCTCCAATAGAAATACCCTCAGTTGATTCAAGTAAGATTGAGAAATAAGCGGCCCATGTAGATATTGGTACTAGGACACAAGTGGGTGCGGCAGTCGAGTCAACAATATAGGCCAACATAGAGCGAGAAACTTTGTATTTATCAGTAACTTTTTTCATTGAATTACCAATCACAATGGCATTTAGGTAGTCATCTAAGAACATTGTTAACCCAAGAAACCAAGTGATTAAGAGTGATTTATTTCTAGTATTAGCTGTTGCAGCCATCTTCATCGTAAAAGCATTTACTGCTCCAGTAGCCATTAACAGATAAAAAAGACTACCCATTAATCCACAAACTATAATGATCCAGCCAATCTGTGGATCTTGCATAGTGGTCACTGAGATTTCAGCGAATGAACTTAAGAGCTCACTAGGAGAGTGGAGTAAGATACCAATAATCACTCCCAAAATTATTGAAGCTACAGGCCGGCGAGAAATAATCGCTGCCGTGATTACAACTAATGTTGGAATTAATGTTACGTAACCTACATGCTCCATTATATATAACCTTTTAAGTGAAAGTTCTTGATAAGAGCCAAAAAAACCCGAGACCAAATAAACTACCAGAAAGAATAGATGGAAGTGGTTCCCTAATATAGGACTCTGCCTTGGAGTAGATGACCCAACATAGGCTGATAATGCAAACTTGCCCAAATTCTAATCCCAGATTAAATCCTAGTAGTGGCCAAAGAATATTGTCACTAGTTACACCAGTTTCACTGAGAAATCCGGCGAATCCCAGACCATGCACAAAACCAAATAAAAGGGCCATTGTTAGTAGTAGATAACGGGTGTTTTTAGTGGAATGATTGTGTGAAATTTTGCAAAGATTTAAATAGCTGTATGAAAATAATCCTAAGCCAAAATAACAAATTAGGTTTTGAATTGAAATTTTATCAAAATAGAAAGCTGTCAAGCCTAATCCAAATAAAAGAATTGTAAAACTATTCGTAAGTAATGATTTGGTATTACCTTTATAATTACTGTATTCAATTGCCATTAACATAATGGTGAAGCCTATAACAATCTCCACGATGCGACTATTGGTTGTGACCATGCCAGAAGTAGCTGCAAATAAACTAGCACTGTGCCCTATTGTGAAACCAGTAATTGCGATAATACTTCGTTTAATGGAGGCAGCAACTAAGAGTATTCCGAATAAAAATGCTAGATGATCATATCCACCCATTATGTGTTCCATGCCAAGTACAAAAAAACTGGTAAATGATTGATTTTTTTCTACAGTTTCATCGGTATTTATTTCCCAAGGGAGTGACGCATTATTTACTAATTGTTCCGAAATTAATTGTCCTTGATGATAGATTTTTGCGAAATGTGAATGTGAAGGCGATAGTTCAAAAATTGCCCTGTAATCAATGCTTGTAGGAAGGGCTTGTGGACAATCAAATTGCAATTCGACTCTTATAAATCCCTCAGATGCTTTTAGGACATTATTTGATCCGAGTATACAAACAGTTTGATTGCTATAGACGTATATATTATCAACTGCATGCTCAAGAAATGATGAAGAGAAAGAGTTAGTGTTTTGAGATATTCTGGGTAATCGAGTCACTTCGTGACTTGGGATAGTTATGATACCAGTTACACTATCATTGAAGAGAGTCCAATTTGAGTAACTCTCACTCTTATTATGAGCGAATGAATTTGAGGCTATACTTAACCAAGTTATTATAAACAATATGATTTTAATGAATGATTTAATATGCATTAAAATCAGATATTGTAATTCTTGCGTTTTCTTTCAAGTTATTGATGTATTCTCTTAATTTCTCATCAGCTTTGAATCTCAAATATTCGTTAGTTACTTGGTTCTTTATTTGGTCGTATGGCGTTGTAATTGATTCTTTTTTCTGAACTATTTCTACGATATACCATCTTCCTTGAGATAAATTAATAATTGTTTTTTGCCCAGAATTTTTTGTTATCAAAGAGACAAGTGTTGGTCCAATATATTCTCTGAGTTTATTCATGGTCAGTAAGCCTTCAGGAATATTTTTTAAGTGACGAATACCTGCCCTATTAATTAAAGCCTGATTTTTTTGGATAGCAGTTTGCAATGATAGTGCATCTTTTTCTGTATCAGCAGTCCAAACTTTTACTGCTATAGCGCCTGGATAAGTGAATCGCTCTTGAGATGAATGGTAATAATTGATTAGCTCTTCATCACTCGGTTGCATAGCTGCTACTTCATTATTAATAGAAGCTATCAATGCCCTTACAATAGCGCCTCTGACATCATTGTCACTATCTAGCATACCCAATATTAAACCTCTCTGAACTAGAAGTTCTTCCTCAATAAGACGTTGTAATACCCATTCACGATCGGTGCTGCTCAGTTCATCTCTAGTATCACTATTGAATCTATCCATGGCACGTAAATAGGTTTCTTGAGAAATTACAGCATCATTGACTATTGCGGCAACATTTGCACTTACAAGTTGTTCTTTATTGATCCCTGTAAAGATGCCATACCCAGCAAATATCAATCCAGTAAACGCACCTACAAATAACCAAATTAAATTAAAATTATGGTTATTTTTTTGCATCAGTTTGGTATTAGAGAATGCGCTTAATTCAATGAAGCTTGTGTTTTATCATTAAGCCAATCGATAAAAATTGGCGAGGACCAAGCACGCTCTTCATTGATGTCTAGACAATCATCACTCATGTCACCACGTCGATCTCCATAACAAAGATTGACTTTTTTACAATTACCTTCTGCATCATATTCACATCTCAGATTATTCGCATTCACCGCAAGACTCGGTGCTTCGATAGCTCTAACATAATAAACAGCATCTCTTTTAAGTGTGGGATACTCCTCATCAATAAAACTAACATTACAACCATCGGGATCAGGGGTGCAATTAAAAGTTTTCCATGGATCTTGAATGAGATTAGATATGTCTTCATTTGGTGTAACTTGGGGAAGAATTCTTATTACCTCAATTCGCGTAATCAACTTCCTGTTATCAGATGGATTGTAACATTCTCCACGACATAGATTTTCTAAACGCTCTGGAGTGAGGGCGTTGTATGTGTAATCCGGGCATCCAGGTTTTTGTTCAAAAGCACCGATTGCCTTTACTTCAAATTCTGGCGCGTTAGACATGGCAACATCTCCACCCATATTAACCGGGTCATTGATTCCGTCATCTTTTGTATTGAACCAAAGTAATATCCGATCACCACTGGTCCCATAAACAGCTTTTTTCTGCATTGAATCCCAGATAGCATCACGATCTCTTCCATCTGAATGAACCGCCATCAATCCACCAGTTGTGAAAAATGATGCTTGCCTTTCTCGCTCAGTAATCATTAGAGGTACAATATCTAACCTTCTAACTTTAGAGGTGGTTTTAATTAAGTTTAAGTTTTCTCTACCAATCATCAAGTCTGGCCCGACGTCGATATTATCTGAAGAAGCAATTGGCTCACCATCATTAAAACGAAAAGCAAGTTCAGCGATCTTAGTAGCTGGACCCAAGACAGATTCAGTCATTCCTCTCCTTGAGAATTCTTTATATCCTGTTCCAGGTCTAGCTGAATGATTGTCACTGGAAGCCATAAAGCCAAATCTGAATCGACGCGGATTTTCTGGATCATCAAAATTTGTTTGAGCCATTATATATTGTGCAGCCCCACCGGGACGATAATTAAATGCAGGTATATAACAATCTTTGCATTGCCCAGAATCCAACCAGTCCTCTGGGCCCTCTCCACGAACTGTCAAATGTCCTCCAGTGCCTGCATTAACGTAATCTTGTCTTGCGGTGGCAGCTCTTTTTGCACATTCAAAAGCTGATTCACCAATAGCAAGACATCGATCTTCAATAATTTGCCCAGCACGATGACATGAAGGCAGATAATCATTTGTGGGGGCTGGACAAATCGGCTGCTGCTTATCATTCATGACAGTCGCTCTGAAGTCACGATATTCCTCTGAATTTCCATGACCTGAAAATACCTCCAGAAGTGTCTGTCTATCTGGATCAAAATTATCACCAATAAGTTGTTTATTAAATTCAGAACCCGGTGGAGTGTAAAATCCCCAAGTTGTTCCATGAGGTATAACCATCGATTCAAAACCCCAGTCATCTAATTTAGAGAAGAGTTCAGCAGGAGTTTCTGCACCTTCTCGACAATCATCTGGTAATTCCCAGACCGATTTTCCAGCTTCACATTCTTTTGATTGTCTTAATTCATGTAAATAGAGGTTAAAATCGAGCATTCGTTGATTTGGATCTAAGGCAAATAAAATAGGCCCATTTCTAAGCGGCAAACCTCGTAATGCCGAACTCGCTATTCCACCCGAATGAATCGGTCTTTTTGGGACCTTTTCTGTCTCAATATCGCGAAAAATAACATTTTTGTGACCAAAATGTGTATCCGGTGTGGCACCAACTTGGGTCCATTCCCAACCCAGGAATGCCACTGTATCTGGATTATTTCCATTGCCACCGACAGCATTACATTGTTGAATAGATGAAACTGTTTCAGCCCATCGTCTTGGTGTGGATGCTTCTGCATGATCATTAATTGACCAGAAATCCAATGCCGAGCAAAATCTAGCAAAATCACAAGCATCGGCAAGTGGATGAGAGCCTTCCCCTTGAAGCATTGGCAAGCTCCCTAAAAATGCATCAAAAGAAAGTGTTGTATGGGCATGAAGATCACCAAATAGTATCTGCTGGGTGGACTTAGCATTGATTGTGTTTGCTGCTTCTGTTTGAATTGCCATTCTCTCTTCTATGATGGCTTGAGGAGTAGCTTTTTCTGTAATTACTCCAGGACCATCATGTTTGCCCAACCAACCAAATGCCAGTGCATAAAAGATAATCACCATTAGTGAACTAATAGATATAAAGGTTAATAAGATTATCTTTTTTGATTTAGAAAATATCATGCCTACCCCTCTATTTTATTATTGAGTTGAAAATTAATATTACTCGTATAAATCTCTCAAATGATTTCAGCAGATTTCAATTCCTCTGTAAAACCAAACTTCAAATGATCCTCAATTTTATCGATATATAAATTACCATCCAAGTGGTCTAATTCATGCTGTAAAACTCGAGCATGAAAATCTTTTACTTCACGAATGATTGCATTTCCCAATAAATCATAACCAGAATATTTTATATGTTGATAGCGTGGAACCATTCCACGCATTCCGGGAACGCTAAGACAACCCTCCCAATCATGATCACGTTGAGGGCTGAGCACCTCATAGGTTGGATTCAAGAGTATCGTAAATGGAATTGGCTCACCATCAGGGTACCTTGAATTACTCTTAAAACCGAAAATAATGACGCGCTTGAGAATACCAATTTGGGGTGCTGCCAAGCCAGCCCCTTGATTTGCAATCATAGTGTCTTTCATATCTTCGATTAATTGATATAATTTTGGCGTATCGAATGTATCGATTGGCTTCGCTACTTCCCGTAACATTGGGTTTCCCAATTTTAGGATTTTTTGTACTGCCATTATTTCTTCCTATAGCGACATAATAAAATTCTGCGATATATTTTTTATTATGATAATTTCGATTATGCCTACTAAGCATACAAGATTATTAATGTGATTTATAAAATCTTTTTTTTGGAACAATAATTATGAATAATATCTTCTTCTGGTCTATTGCAGTCGCTATTGGTGGTTTTTTATTTGGCTTTGATACTGCTGTTATATCTGGAGCAGATCAACCTTTACAGAGCTTATGGCAAACCAGTGATCTTTTCCATGGAGCTATGGTTATGTCATCCGCATTATGGGGTACTGTGATAGGTGCGCTAGTTGGAGGCATGGCTTGTGAAAAATATGGGCGAAAAAATATTCTTTTTTTAGTAGCGATATTATATTTATTATCCGCAATTGGCTCAGCACTCTCGGGCAATCCTTATTTTTTTGCACTAATGAGATTGCTGGGTGGTTTGGGGGTAGGTTTATCCTCAATTGTAGTGCCCGCTTATATTTCAGAAATTGCTCCCGCAAACTATAGAGGCAGATTAGTTGCTCTGTATCAATTTCAAATTGTATTTGGGATATTAGTGGCTTTTTTATCAAACTTTATCGTAACAGAGGTTTTCTATTTAAACTGGAGATGGATGTTGGGAGTGGAAGTCATCCCAGCAGTCCTCTTTTTGTTAATGGTCTTAAGAGTACCAGAAAGTCCCAGATGGTTACTAATAAGGAAGAAGGATGAGGTTGAATGCTTACGAATCTTAAAAAGCATAGATCCTGTCAGTGCCTCGGACACTTTGGAAGAAATAAGAAACGTTCCACTGCAAATAGGTGCAGATCGGTTATTTTCAAAACCTTATATTACCCCTATCATGTTAGCGTTTTTTATTGCTCTTTTTAATCAGTTGTCGGGAATAAATTTTATTATCTATTTCGCGCCACGAGTTTTTTCACTCGCAGGGCTAGATAGTTCTGTAGCATTGCTATCATCAGCAGGCGTGGGAATTATTAATTTATTATTTACGCTCATAGGTATGTTATTGATTGATAATTTTGGCAGAAAATCATTAATGATAGTTGGATCGATTGGCTATATTTTTTCATTAATGGCGATCAGTTTAACTTTTTATATGAATGTTGACGGATTTTTAGTGGTATTTTTTGTCTTCCTTTTTATCGCCTCTCATGCAGTTGGTCAAGGTGCGGTAATTTGGGTATTTTTCGCAGAAATATTTCCTAATAATATTCGTACGAAAGGACAGTCATTTGGGAGCGGAACTCACTGGATCTTAGCTGCATTGATCGCATTATTTATGCCTTATTTTCTCAACCAATTTGCCGCTTTCAAGATATTTGGATTTTTTGCAATTATGATGATATTCCAGTTAATTTTTGTTCTCTTCTTTATGCCAGAAACTAGACAAAAAACTCTGGAATCTCTAGCAAAGAATTATTAATAGTATTTTTTGATGATTTCTCATTGAGCGAAACATTTTCAGATCTTAACAAATCTAGCATAGACACTTATGCTCAGTTAATTGTAGGATATAAGAAGGTAATCTAACGGAGAATAAGAATGTATTTTGTTAAAAGTCTGAAATATACGATTTTAGTTTGGATGAGTTGTTTTATAATTGGTTGTACACAATCCGAAAATACTCAAATATCTAATGATGGTGATATTTCATTTGAAAATTCTGGTGTGGCCGCAGCTCAATCAGCATTTTTAGTTGGCGTGAAAGCGCTTCATAATTTTCAATTTGATGATGCTCGTATTGCTTTTGAAGAGGCTGAAAAAATAGATCCGTCTTTTGTAATGGCTTTTTGGGGTCAAGCTATGAGCAATAATATGCCATTGTGGCAAAGGCAAAATACTTCGGAGGCTAAGCAAATTCTAGAGAGATTAGCTTCCACAAAAGAAGGTCGAATTTCACGGGCACAGTCAGATAAAGAAAAAGCATTTATTTCTGCTGTAGATGCATTATTTTTTAGTTCAGATGATAAGTTAAAAAGAGATCTGGCTTACTCAGGAATTATGGCAAGAATGTATGATCAATGGCCAGAAGATCATGAAATTTCAATTTTCTATGCGTTATCACTTCTGGGTACGATGCGGCCTGGAGATGATGGCTTCAAGAAACAGGCATTAGCGGCATCAATTGCAATGTCTGTCATGGATGAAAATAAAACTCATCCAGGCGCTGCTCATTTCACTATTCATTCATTAGATGACCCTGAACATGCAATACTTGCTCTAGCTGCCGCAAAAGTCTATGCGGATATAGCGCCATCTTCAGCACATGCACTTCATATGCCATCACATATTTTTTTACAATTAGGTATGTGGGAAAGAGTTGTAAACTCTAATATTGAATCTTATGCCTCAGCTGTAAGTCATACTAAGAAATTAATCGAAAGTGGTGCAAAAAACATCGGAACCTCAATGGTTGGGGGTGAAGATTTCCATTCACTTTCATGGTTAGCATATGCAAATTTAATGCTGGGTCATTATGATCGAGCTAAAGAGAATTTAGTTATGGCAAAGACAGCCATGGAGGCAAATCCGAATAATATGCGAGCTCAAAATGGCTATTATACTATGTTAGCGAGACATGCTATTGAGTCAGCAGATTGTAGTGATGTCCAATTAGGTGATGCTGACAGTGGAATGGGTAAAAATGCTGCATTGGTTGCAGCAGCAGGAATGTGTGCAGTATCAAATAAGAATATCGATTTAGCTCGAGCAGCTGTAAATCGCCTGAATGCAATGCGTTTACAATCCGAGGAGGCCGGTAAAACGTATAATGCAATGCAGATACAAATAATAGAATTGGAGGTTGGTGCGCTTGTTGCCGCGGCTTCACAGCAATTTGATCAGGCTATAACTTTAGCTGAACAAGCAAAAGTTTTAGAGCTAGAAAATATGTCAGCACCATCTGGGCCTCCAGTACCAATGAAACCAGCAGCAGAATTATATGCTGAAATTCTCGCCGCTGCCGGTAACCATGAAGCAGCAATTAATGCCTACAAAGATTCTTTAGATTGGGTTCCTAACAGAACACCATCGATTGTGGGTCTTTCCATTGTGGCGGCAAAAAATGGTGATGCTGCATTAGCTGAAGAAATGCGAACAAAGCTGCAAGCTACACCAGGAATTAATATAAATAAGTTTGTTTACTCGCAAAATGATAGCCAAAGCGATAATGCAGGATAATTAGTTTAATTTGATCGCGGGCAGTCAATTAATAAATAAAGATCTGAGGGGGAAATATAAAAGATCTGCCAGAAAATAAGAAGAAAAATGGCGTAACTCGTCGCGCTTTTCTTGGGAGCTCTGCATCTGCAGCTGCTCTCATTGGTGGAGTATCTGGAGAAGATGCACAAAGTGCGCTGAAGCATAATCAACTAAGTGCTGTCCCTGCTCCTGATGACCTACAACTCGATCGAGATGTAGGATCATCAAGACCTCCAGTCGATATAGAAAGAGCGGCTCAGCGACCGGGTTCGGATTTAATGATTCAGATACTAAAGAATCTAGAAATTGAATTTGTGGCTGCGAATCCTGCCTCAAGTTTTGAAGGGTTGCAGGAGTCAATTGTGAATTATGGCTCACAACCAAATACGATGCCCGAACTTATTACTGCACTTCATGAAGAATCAGCAGTTGATATGGCTCATGGTTATGCTAAAGCTGAAGGTGCGCCAATGGCAGTAATGCTTCACGGAACAGTGGGATTGCAGCATGCCTCCATGGCTATTTATCAAGCTTATCATGACAAAACCCCCATTTTGATAATAGTCGGTCGTGATGATAAATTTTTCCGTCAAGAACAAACAGCTAATGATATTGCCGGTCTTACCAGAGCCTTTACTAAATGGGATGCTCAACCAAAATCATTAAAAGAATCACTAGAAGCGATTCACCGCGCTTATAAAGAGGCTATTACTCCTCCAATGGGGCCAACGATAGTGGTTATAGATGTGGAGTTGCAAAAAGAAGAGGCAGGTAATTTAACGATACCTAAATATATACCTCCAAAATTTCAAACGATAAATAAAAAACAAGCAAAAGAAATAGCTCAGAATCTTCTTGCTGCAGAAAATCCTAGGATGCATGTTGGAAAATTAAGGACACCTCTGGGAATTAAATATGCAATTGATTTAGCTGAGTTATCTGGATCCTCCGTCAGGACTTCTGCTACAGCTATGTCTATGAGTTTTCCTGAAAATCATCCGCAATGCGGTAAGGGTTTTGATATTAATAATGACTATATTTTGGGCTTAGAATCAGATGGCCAAAATGTTTCCATACAAGGTCCATCTCTTCTGTCAAATGCTAATAATCGCGATTTGACCGATATTGGCTTTGGCTTTATAAGAGATCCTGTTATTCCTCCAAGAAGGGATCTTTCAGGAGACAATGATCTCATTGCTGATGCTGAGGCTAGTATTCCTCTGATAATTGAACAATTCAAAAGACTTCAAACGATAGAGAAGGTAGAGAAGATTTCTACTAGAGTTAATGGTCATGCAAAAACTAATGCAATAAATTATCAAAAAGAATTACGATCAACTTTAGAGAAAAAAAGAAAAGGTTGGAATTCTAGCCCAGTGAGCCTAGCAAGACTTTATTCAGAGTTATGGCCTCTTATTAAAGATCTTGATTGGTGCTTGTCATCTCCTACAGTCTTCTCTAGTCGTCATCATGTGGGACTTTGGGAGCATAATAAACCTTATAGTTACTTGGGTATGCATGGTGCAGGTGGGATTGGTTATTGTATAGGAGCCTCAGCGGGAGCGGGATTGGCTGCACGTAGCAGGGACCGAATTGTCATTAATATCCAATGCGATGGAGATTTAAATTATACACCAGGTTCATTGTGGACTGCCGCACACCATAAATTACCATTACTAACTATCATGCATAACAATAGAGGTTATCATCAAGAAGTTATGTACCTGCATTATATGGCTGGCGTTAGAGGTAGAGGAAGTGACCGAATGCATATAGGAACTACACTAAGAGAACCCTTTATTGACTATGCAAAATTAGGTGAAGCCTATGGCGTCAAGAGTGAGGGGCCCATAGAAGATCCTGAAAAACTAACAGCTGCCTATAAAAGAGGAATTGCAAGTGTTTTAGAGGGAAAACCTTATTTAATTGATGTTATCACAGAGCCAAGATGAAGTATCTTCTACCAATAAAATATGCGGTTATTTTGTATTTTTTAGGTACTAATTTGGCTTTGTCAGATCAACTAGATACTGGTGCACAATTGTATTTTGATCATGGTTGTTATAGTTGTCATGGCTATAATGGAACAGGAAGATATCCGATTGCTAATAATGTAAGTGGTATTATGACCAATCAAGAATTATTTATAATGTTTTTGAGGTTACGTGCTGATTTAAATCCATTAACACCATCGAACAGTATGCCAAATTATAGTGCAGAAGTGCTTAGTGACGAACAAGCTCAAGATCTATATGCATATATAAAAACTTTAACTGATAATCCGCCTGAAATTGAAGACATAAGTGTGCTAAAAAATATTCTCGACAATGCAAACAGGATAAATTAAACATGAATAAATTAAACCAAATATTCAAATTAATAGCTTTCTTACTGATATTAATGTTTACACATCAAAAACTGCTGGCTCATCACTCAGCTATTGCTTTTGATAAAACTAAATCAGTCACAGTCACAGGAAAGATTACTCGTTCTGTTTGGCGAAACCCGCATATGGCAATTAATATTGATGTTGCTGATAAAGATGGTAATGTTATTCTCTGGAAAATAGAAGGTCCTGGCACAACTATCCTTGCAGGCAAAGGCTTTAACAAAAAAATGCTCTTGGATGCAACGAAATCGAAAGAAAGCATTATTGTTACAATGCATCCATTAAGGTCGGGTAAACCTGGTGGTTTATTACAACGTATTACTTTAGCTAATGGAGAGTCATATCAAGTTGGTGAAGAATATCAAGATCCTGCCGCTGGTGAGCAAGAGAGGATTATTCCTTCATTGGTTGAATGGACACCACCACCAGCTGGAGAAACATGGCAAGAGCGTGAAGCAAAAACCCGACCAAAAATATTACCTCTTATTGCTAGTGATGCGAGACAAACGAGTATGGGAGCTCTAGATCCAGAAAATCTTAATAAAGAAAGAGAGCCTGCACCTTTTGATATAACTGGAATTTGGTCATTTAGAGGTGAAGATAGAGGGGAACAAAACTTTACTTCTACTTACGGGTCTTATGAGTTTAAACCACATCCAACGTTTACTAAAAAAGGCCAGGCAACTTTGGATGAATATAAAAGTTATGCTCGAGCTGGCAAGCGTTATTATGAGCCAACTGCCAGATGTTATCCGGCTGGAATGCCACGAATAATGACACGATATGGTGCCTTGATGATGTTGCAATACCCT
>MDTC01008135.1_pt1 | contig 22846 bp, 20 predicted proteins | sample 811181 | NCBI WGS metagenome assembly MDTC01 (sample SAMN05326644, study PRJNA326480) | marine metagenome | isolation source: seawater | place: Pacific Ocean: North | collected 2011 | reverse complement strand
GTGTGTCTGCGGTAGACAACCTTAAAGAAAGTGATCTGTGGGTTACCCGTAAGGTAAATATCCTGAGCTCCATAAGCGACAAGTTGCATTAATCCTCCTCCCATTGTTTTTATACTTTATACTTAGAAAAAAAAAATATATTTAAGAACATTTTAAAATGAATACTAAAATGTGTGGAATATTCGGATATATATCTAATAAGGAAAACTGTAATATTGAACTCCTTAAACAATATGGAGATAAATGTAGTCATAGGGGTCCAGACTCAACAAAGGATTTAATAATTCATTCACAAAATAATACTATGTTCCTTCAATTTCACCGTTTAGCAATTAATGGATTAAATGAAAAAAGTAATCAACCGATGAGGTTAAATATACATACTCATATAACACTATTATGTAATGGTGAAATTTATAATTATAAAGAATTAGCAGAAAAATATAACTTTACCCTTCTTACAGGTAGCGATTGTGAAATAATAATTCATCTTTATTCTATTATGCCTTTAGAAAGCCTTATAAGGGAATTAGATGGTGTGTTTTCATTCATCATCTATGATAGTCTAAAAGAAGTATTCATTATTGGCCATGACCCCCTTGGCGTTAGACAATTGTATTGGTTCTTTAATGAAGAAACAAATGAATTAGGAGTTGCTTCAGAAATGAAATCTTTGTATAATCTTAATCAAAATATAAAATTTTATCCACCAGGTTCTTACACATATTATTTTCTAAAGACAAAACAACTACATACTTATTCATATTATACATTTGAATATTCTTTAATTGAAGATGTTGAGGAAAACAAAATTACAGATAATATTAAAAATAAATTAGAAGAATCTGTAAAGAAAAGATTAATTACAGATAGACCATTTGGCTGTTTATTATCTGGTGGATTGGATAGCAGTATTATTACATCTATTGTCGCAAAATTAGTTGGTGGTGAAAATGTAAATACCTTTGCGATTGGATTAAAAGGTTCTCCTGATTTATTAGCCGCTCAAAAAGTTGCAGACTACCTTAAAACAAATCATACTAATGTAGAAGTATCTGAAGAAGAAATGTTATCTGCTATTGAAGATACAATTTATCAAATAGAATCTATAGATACAACAACAATAAGGGCATCTGTTCCAATGTTTTTATTATCCAAATATATTAGAGACAATACCGATATAAAAGTAATCTTTAGTGGGGAAGGTAGTGATGAAGCATCTGGTTCATATTTATATTTTCATAATGCCCCAAATCCAAATCAATTTCAAGAGGAATGTATTAGGCTCTTAAGGGATGTTAGAATGTTTGATGTACTTAGAGGAGATAAAACAACAGCTGGGGCTGGATTAGAATTAAGGGTTCCATTCTTTGATAAATCGTTCTTAGAATATTATATGGGTATTGATCCATCAAAAAAAGTAGTTAGAGATGGTATGGAAAAATATCTACTTAGAAAAGCATTTGAAAATGATTTACCAGAAGAAATCGTATGGAGAAGGAAAGATGGATTTTCTGATGGTGTATCATCATTTGATAAACCATGGTATATGATAATTGATGAATATGCTCAAAGTAAGTTTCAGTTATCTGAAAAAGACCTTTATAAAACCCTGTTTATTAAACATTATTCTGGATGTGAAGATATTATCCCTTATCAATGGATGCCGAAATGGACTCCCTCAAATACAGTTGGAGATAATCCCTCAGGTAGATTGATTGTATAAATTTGATGTATCTAAGTAAATACAATGCAAACTAATTTTCCAGAGGGTGGAATTATTAACTTAACAATTAATAATATGGATGGAAATCATCTACCCTCCCCAGCACCAGCACCAGAAGATAAGCGACCCCTCAGAGACCAGGACCGTCGCGACCGCCGTGGGCACCAACGGTATAACGCCCGACATGAAAACCTTACTTCGAGCCTCAATACATCAATGGTTGTTGAAGCCAAACAAGTTCAAACAGAATCTATTACATGTAATAAGGTTGATGGAAATGTCTTCTTGAATTATGTAATAGGAGATGAAAAATATAACACAAGGATACATTCAAATGATTATTTTTGGGAAAAAAATAAAGTATTCTTTCAAGATGATTTTTGTATGTTCTATAGAATACTTAAGGATACATTTGAAGGAAATACAGAAAACATGTTTAAGTGGTCTATTATTCAAAAGAATAATGATAAAATAATGATAGAACTCGAAAATACAAATAAATTCTTCGGTTTTAAAACGACTATTGAATTAGAAAAAACAGAATCTGAATTCAATGTACTTAGAAAGAGAATATTGATTCTTGAAAAAGAAAATGAAAAAATGTGTGAAGATATTAATTTGCTAAAAAGAGCATGTAAAGGTCTTTTAGAAAATGCGGGAGAGGGAGAAACTTAATTAGATCCATCTCTATTTTCACTATATAAATATCCACTATAAAACCCAAGTCCATAGACAATAGCATGACTAATTAATAAGCAACATAGATAATATGGCTTACATTTTCGAGTAAGTGTATTATTCGCGTCTAATAGATATTCAGAGTTTTCCATATCTACGGCTGTTTGTCTCATCATTTTATTATTTTTATTATTATTATTATTCTTTTAAATAACTAAACTACATAGGATCTCTGTGTGTTTGTTTGATGTAGTAGTTTAAGGGCTCCCCTTTGAACATTCAATTTTGGATTCTTTAGAAGTGTATTTAAGAGTGTATCCCAACATTGAATATAATTCTTTTTTTTAGAAATATCTATATTCTTATTTTTTAATTCATGCATAAATTGATAATGTAGATCAAAGCACATATTTAAATGTTCATCATTTTTTTCATGATCCATTAAGATATCAGTATATTTTTTAGAAATCGTCCAGGCGGCTTTGACTTTATCTTTCTGATTAATTTCTCTATAAATATTACGTCCCATTTATTATTATTTAAAAATATATTCTTAAATATTATTTATCATGATATATTTATATCTAGTTACCCCATTCTTTGGATGTTTAAGGAATTATATTAAATATAAACAACTACGTGCTCTCTTATTTATAAGGACACCGATTACCTATTTTTTTATTAATTTACTCATCGGAACAAATAATATATGGAAAGTCCTTATCTATGAAAGATGGTTTTTCTTCATATATAAGTCGTGTCTATCTTTGTATAATGATGATTATAATAAAAAAAAAAGAAAATATATAATTAAATATGGTCTTAAATATAAGGCTCCACCCATTAAAGAAAACCTTTATTAACAATTGTAATAATTAATACTATAAGATAAATAAATACTACACAACAGATAGAGACATAGCACCAGCATTTAAATGTTTCACAACATTCTTTTTCCCTTTTCTCTCTATTTTCTTTTACCATTTTATCCCATTCCTTAGAACCAACTTTAGGAATTGGTGCTGTTGGTATATTCTTTGGAGAAACATTTATGACAATCGCCATTATATTATGCTAATAACTAGAGTATTTAATTTCAAATTTAAATACTATTTCTTTGTCTTTCTTTTTGTTCTCTTCTTTCTTTTCGTTTTCCTTGTTGTTTTCTTTTTCTTTCTTATAGACTGTTTCTTTCTTGTAGACCGCTTCTTTTTCATACCACCAGACATATTTGTTTTTTCATTATATGTTTCAAGTGTATCTTCTATATCTTCTGGATATTCTTCGGTTTCATCGTCAACTGGATAGGCCGTAATAACAGAATCATCCATAGTCTGATTCTTTGCCATTTTCTTTTGTTCTCTTGCTATTTTCTTTTGTTCTCTAGCCATTTCCTTTTGTTCCCTCTTCATTTTCTTTTTTTCTCTTTTCCTAATTGATTCTTCATATCTATCTAATTTTTTCATATATTTCTTTTTTGCCGATAGTTCTGCAATTTTTTCATTCCATTCTCTTCCGGCTTCTTCTTTCATATTATTTCTTTCTGTTACACGTTCTTGCCATTTTCCAAAACGGTTAATAGGGGCAGAGGCAGCTGTTGTTATAGCACCAAACATTTTACCAGTCCCTTGACCGGCTTCTTCTAGAATATTACCTGCTGTTCCAAATGTTTGTCCTGTAAATTTTAGGCCTTCCTGGCCAACTTTTAGACCTTCCTGACCAACTTTTAGACCTTCCTGTCCAACTTTTACTGCATCAACACCAACTTTTAATCCTTCTTCTCCTATTTTTAGGGGTTGATATAATAACTGTTTACCAACTTCTTTAAAATCACCAGTATCTAAACCACCAGAAAGGGGATTCTTTTTTATAGATATTTTTCCTCCCACTAAAGAATTATATTCTTCTTCTAACGCAGATTCATCAAAATTATCATCTGAACAAGGAATACCACATTTATTTTTCAGAGATTCTTTTTGAGTTTCTAAGTTATCAAGTGTTTCTGTAACTAATTCATATTTTTCTTCCATTATCATTTTTACATTGTCTGATAAATTATCTTCTTTTTCTCTTGCTATTTTTTCAAGATTATTTTTCATTCTTATAACAATGGGTATGGCTTTTTCTACTTTATCAATTTGATTTTTAAATGTATCTATATCATCTATTCCACTTTCATTAAGGATTGTTAAAGTATCTTTTAACATATTTAAGAATGTAACCTGGATGTTATAATTTCTCTCCTTCTTTTTATCCTCTTCTGATAATTCTATAAGACCGGTTAATCTTTCATGGACACCCCGTAATGCTCTTTCTAATGTATTCCTTTCTGGTTCTACTTCCTCAAATGGTTCATCTAATTCAATCATATCCATACTTATTGTCTCTTCTCTAGGGGGTGGCCTTTTAGTTTCTTTATTCTGTTTTGAACCGCACATATTACCAAAACATGCCCCACCACTTAATGTATTCTCGTATGTTCTAAGTAGATCAAATGAACTATCTACAATATTTATAGACATTTTATAATATATAATATATATTTTTTAGAATGAATATTCTAATTTTACGTGTATTGTTCCAATTATCTTCACAAAAAAATATTCCAAGGGAAATGATAATTAAAATATATCAATATTTATTATCAGATAATTTAAAATACCATACTAATTTAATACAATCTAGATGTCTTGATAGTGAATATAATGATAAAAAATCTCAAATAATAATTAATAATTGTATTCCTATAAATTATGGAACGGAATGGGTTATTAAACAGTATAATAAAAGTGATTTGGAGATATTGAGGAAGTTAGAAAAACATGGATGTTTATCTTTTTCAAATAATAGGAGACACAGTTATGAACGCGGTATATTACTATCTCAAATAAGGGTATTGGGGGAGGAAGAATATTTATTTAGTGAAATATTAAATGAAGAAGGAGTTATTAGTAATTTTAAAGAAGCCCCTTTAAACATGAAGGTTAAGTATTTAAAATTAACTGAATACGAGGAGTTCTTATCAGATTATGTAGATTTTAGAGGGAAAGGAGAGTTTGGTGATATGGGTGGATGGCCTAAATTAATTATAGAACCATGTGGAGATTCAAGGTATTTATAATACGAAAATATTTTATATTATATATATATTATATATATTGATGGTTGAAACAGTTGTTTACCAATCAAGGACATGTCCTTCTAGTCAAGAAAGTATAGATGAAACATATAATAGAACATCTCCATGGGAATATGATAATCCAGAAAGAAATAAAGCTGATGGTTGTATGTCGCGTGGTTTATTGAGTGGTGCTGCAGACATCCAAGGAAATTTGGATGTCCTGTGGCACGAGGGCGGACAGGATTGCGATTTACCTAATTATAAAGTATGGAGGGATTCAACTATAATTGGTGAATCTGGTTCTAAAAAAAGTATTCCAGATAATACGCGTGAAAGTCAAGTATTACCAGAGGGTAAGGTATTTGTGTTTGGTTCATCTTCACATCCATGTACTACAGGTGTAGGGGGGACTGGGTGTAATGCTACTGATGGAGACTGGCGGAAAACTCAGCCATGGGATAAAAATGCTGGGTGTTCATGGCTACATTGGGCTTCCGGAAATTATTCAAATTGTGAAGCTGATGCAGAAAATGGACTTTCTGAAGGTATATGTCCAGAAGGATATGAGTGGAGTGGTAGCAGCGATGATGATAGTTGGTGGTCTAGAGGAGATATAGCACACGAACATCCTATAATTAGATATAAAGGTACACGTTCATCACCCCGTGTCCCCCAGGAAGATGATCTGAAGGGCACGTTCCATGAAAATATTCGTTTTGGAATCGTTCCACATAATTCTTTCGCGGAAGAAGATGCTAAAATATATTGGAATCTTGGGGAAGCGGGTGATCAAATACAGCCACAAACGGGGCAGCCAGGTAGTAATTATCCAGGGAGAGGAGAAATTCCAAGAATGCTTGATATTAGAGAAAATTGTGGTAATCCGGATTGTTCTATAATGATTGGAGGAAATCATGCTATTAGATATTCGGATGGTGGACTAAACCATGTCAATTCAGTCATAAGCCCCGCCTCCGAGCAGTCGGGCGCGCATTCTGATGGACCAGAATACACATTAGAAAAATGTATTGCCAAGAAACCATGGATAGACGCTGATAATCAATTTTGTGGAGATATTGTATTATCATATAAAGGTGATGAGCTGGCTACAGATGCTAATATACAAGGTGATAGACTTTTATGTGAACGCGAGGGGAGATGTGATTATATACCCCGTGAAGAAATACCATATGGATTCACATACAATGATATTGACGCTGACCCTAGCTTTCCTACTCGCACTGCCGGATCAGAAAGTGTGAGAGATCAACAATGGTATCTACACAACAGTCAACAGATAAAATTAGGGGGGGCAAAAAATATATGGTGGCCATCTGATAGAATAGAAGATTATAACACTGGCGATGAAAGTTTCCTTGGGTTGGAGGGGGGCGGTAGTGGTATTAATGATCGTTGGAACCATGGGAGATATTCTTATTGTACTACCGGAGATCATATTAAAAAATGGGATCTACCATGTTGTCAAGTTACAAGCGTATTCGGGACCCACAGTCCATTAGACATCACGCCCATCCCTGGCACTTACAAGTCAGGGGGGGATCCCTCGGGGGAGGAGGGCACGCAATGTTGCGATTGTACCGATAGAGTAAACTGTGCAAGTAGTCCAACGGGTCCATACACCGCCAATACTCCTCAAACGGCTTCACGGGAAGAAAGAGAACATCATGAACTGATGTGTAATAATAGAATAGAGGAGGTGTGGCGTGGTGTTGGTATTGGACACGAGTTTGGTGTAGAACAACGTGCTAGATGTTTAAATCAAGTACCTCGCAATTTGGAGGCCGATTTCTGGGGGAATGTTGATCCAGGGGATCAAGCATGTAAATATATAGGTGGTCCGAGAGACCCCGAGTGGGCTGAGACGGGTTGGATTGCCCCCGATTTTACGAGTGCTATGGGGTCTACGGTAGATGGCACAGGAATTGTAGATTATGGGTATGACAGTAGATCATATAATCCTTTTGGAAATAATTTAACTGGACCTGTAATTGGACTACATACAACAGAATATTCTTCATGTGATTCTGATACCTTTACAAAAAACAATCGAGGTATGTCAATGGGTGAAGGTACAAAAAGATCGAATCCATATTGGAATGTAGATTGGGGGGGATGGATAGAAGACGGATCCAGATTTTCTATCTTTACCTCCACTGAAGGTGCGGGTGATATATGGGATGTCTCTGGAGATTTCGCAGGACCTTGTTTAGAAGATTGGTCATCGCCAACACAAAATACTACTTCATATGATAAAGATGGTTCTGTACCAGTACCAGAAAGGAATTGTCCTGGGTGGTGGGATACCATCGCCGCGGTGCACGGAGGCGACCCAGGACATGACCCAACGGATGATGACGGTACAAGGGAAATTGAGTGTCAAGAACAGCACGCAGTTGCTGACCATAATTCATGTGCAGCCGCTTTATACCGCGCGCCCACCGATGACGATGACGGTTGCTATACTTCCGAGCGTGATTGGTTTACTGGAAGATACCCAGATGATAGTTGGTTATCCGGAGCTGTAGATACTGTAGGAGATGCGTTTGACGACTTTGGAGGGTCATATAAGAGTTACGCATGTTCAGAATGGAGTAAAGGTGGTTGTGGAGAAAATTATGTAAATCAATACAAGCATATGATTAGTGAAGACAAAGATGAATCATTCGGATCATGGGGATTATATGATCAATCCCACCATATCCGTCAAAAAAATAGCCATGAAAACGAAACTTACAGCTGGGATGGTGAGCCCGAAAAAAATGATTATGAACGTGGGGGTCTCAGCTTGACGGGGCTCTTTGGTCTCGGCGACGAAGGGGTGGAAAATCAAAATATGGCTTCCTCAGGTGATAAAATAACACCCAAATGTTTTAAAACAAAAGATAACTATTTTAAAACTGATCCCATTAATGGTGTCCCATTAGATTCTAAGTTCGGTTACGGAGAAAATAGTCCAAGGAAATATGTATATCGTGATTGGAATCCATTATTAATTGTACTTGAACTTGCGCAAGATTTATCTCGATATGATACATCTGAAATTGAATTTGATTTTGATATAGAACTAAAAGGTAAAGGTTGGGGTATAAACAGAGATGGATTAACCGTGGCAGAAGACACAACTGCTTATCAAGAAGATAGTGGGGCTGTTATTAATGAGAGACGTGATTTTTGCCAGATACATAAAACAATAGACGAGGGAGATTTTAGTGATAATGTATTTGATTCTCAAATATATGACCATAGGTCTACTTGGAGGTGGGGGACTAAAAAGAGTGATTCTTTACAACATCCTATGAGGGAATATTTAGAATGTAGTGTTGATTATTATAGAGACTTAAGTGATGGGGCTTGGGGGGATAATGTTGGATATAATGAGTATGAACGTAGTCTAATGGCACATGATACATGCTCTCCTGATTACCTTGCGGACATAGATGCTGATGAAATGATATTAGACCTTCCATATACCGTATTAAAAGAACCAGATAAAACATTAAAATTGAGGGATTGTCAAGAAGCCGGTTGTGTAGCAAATGGATCAACTCTAGATATGAATGGTTGTAGTTACAGTAAAGTACTTTCTTATTCTGGACTACATCAGTTTCAAGATAATAGTATGGATAATACTACAAGATTATTACATGATTTTTCCAATCTTCCTATAAGGGATGAAAATGATAATTTATTATATGTTAGAAGGCAAAGGACAGTATTTAATAGTGGCTCTTATGAACCACTTGAGGGTAGTGAGACAACCACAGAATATAAAGCGATTCCACTATACCTTAATGAAGATATGCTTGAAGAACTAATGGTAAAATACCATAAGCTATTATGTTGTTATGGTAAATTAGATTGGAAACTATTCTCAACTTTATTTTGTGGATTTAGTCCGATTTTTGATAGGATTATAAAATCAGACGGGACCGATGGGAAAAAAACATTAGATGAACAAAAATGTAGTAGTGGAGATTCAGATTGCGATGGCTCATCCCACGATAGATCATCAACAGAAGAGTTAGTGACTGGAGGGTTTTATTTTGATGTATCTGAATTAGATAGGGGTGGTCGTGTTCAACCAACTTCTTCTTCTCTCCCCAGCGCGACGACGGGTAACGTCGATGCAGAGTTTATGTCAGATGGAGATTGCGAATTTATACAAGAGAGTACCTCATGTAAAAGAGTGGGGCAAAGTTTTATAACAGAACCAGGACTACCTCTAAGTGGTAATAAGAAAACCATTAAAAATGGAATAGAAGAGGGGTATTATGGTGTAAAGGATGATAGTATCCCGGGAAGAACACGTTTCCCTGGATTAAAATTATTTAGTGAAAGACAAGCTAAATATATTAAAATGGCATTTGATTACCTTGAAGGTAATTATTCCGGTGAGGGAGATGACCATTTAATGGGTTCATATATTATAAATCCCCCGTGGCAGGAGGGTCAAGAACAGCATAGTGAAATTGAGTCTAATCTAAGTAAATATTATACTGATAATTTTTCACATATAGATCATGAAAAGGTTCAGCCTAGAGGTGGTGCTAATATTTATCCGGGTGGGGTGGAAATATCTGAAGGTAATACATGGCATAGAAAACGTGAGTATACACATGAAGACCTCGTGAATGGGGGTGTTACATTTTTAGAGTTTCTCTCGGATCAACATTGGTTTAAAAATTGGGATAATATAGCTAAGAAACAATATTGCCATGAAGATTATTTTAAGTGTGATGCTATTGTATACGAAGAATATGAAACGGTGGAATGGGATATAAATAGTTCTAAAAGGGGGGCTACAGGCCGCACCGGTCCAAGATATGGAGAAGATCATAGAAATGCACAGCCTTCTTTTTCTGAAATTTCTGAAAAGTGTTTGAGTTTCATAAATAATGATATATGCCCTATCCCCCACAGAAGTAGTGATGGAGGAGGTAATAAATATTGTGAAAGATTACCAATAAGTGAACAACATGCTATGGGTGGAGGACCAGAAGGGTCTTCTAGACTTGCACCACCGGGTATTAAAATGCCCGAAGAATGGAAAACAAAAACAATAAATGATCCATATGGTGATGGTGAAAATCTATCAGATTTAATTAACACTGGTAATGCCCTAACAGATGTTATATTATCAAATAAAGAAGGTTATGGTAAATATTGTATTAATCCAATTGATCCTCAATATTATCGTTCAAATCTATGTTTAGACTTTTGCGGGAATGCGGGTGGAGAAGGTGGTGATGCTTCTGTTATAACAGAAGATGATCAATGTATTAATATGATTGATAATTATTGCGAAGATGTTTTTATGGGTCTAAAAAGAGGTAAAACAGAATACCAATTAAAATATGATTACAATAGCCCATGTACTTCAAATGATGATTGTAATCCAGATATATCTGGTGTTACGCTTTCCCCCGGACATGAAGAAGACAGATACTGTTATACTGAAATTGATGGTGGAAAATGTGGACCATTGGGGACATCTTCAAATGATTGGAAATGGGTTAATTCAGAACCAATGTTATTAGAAGGAGAAGAAGCAAACGATGCATTAGAATGTACTAGCCATGCTGATTGCTCCTCTTATGCAGAGAATCCATTCTGCTACTATGATATTGGACGTTGTGGCCCTTCTGAAACATATAATAGTAGAATACGAAATAGAAGGTCAGACGATGAAATAGATTTTTTTGAAATGCTAGGTTTAAAACAGGATGACTATTCCAACGGAAAATACAGGACTACTGGAAGAGGCAATCAAGAAGAAGCTGAACATCTAGCCGTGTTTAAAGACGGCACTTATTATAATGAAGAAATGAATGAATTGTTCAAATGGTTATATCCACCTTACACCGGAGAAACATGGGGGTTTAAACAGGACCAACGTATAATGGTAGATGAAAACGGGGATTGGATTGATCAAGTAGATACAAGTTTAACTGATACTGATACTGTACGTTTAGAAGAATATGGATGTAATTCTGAAGCATTCAGTAAGGGTTGGTGTGGTAAAGATTACGAAACCCGTATTTCACCAATGAAGAATAAACATAAGAATGATCCGGCGATGGATACACCTGCAAATTATTTACAATTCCAAAATGACCTCCATAATGTAGTACCTGGTAGAGGGAATATTATTAAAGATATTTGTATTGGTCATTTCCCAGGTTATGATATAACTGATAAACAGGATGATAAACATTGGTTATATAGATTTTCAGAAGGTGATGATGAAAGTGATTCACGTGATTTATTTGAATCAGGTCTGACTCAAGACCTTACAATGGATAAAATATTAACTCGAGATAGAATATCTGGTAATCAAGGTGACCTTAACCCCAATTTTAACCCCAAGTTAGGGGAAGATGAAAATTTTTATAGATGGATAGTAAATAAAGGTCCAGGATTAGAAAGGGTTAGACAGAGCGCTACATCAGGTAATGCGGTTGAAGTAATTCAAGGTGTAGATGAAGAAGATACCACAACTATATCATATAGTGATGAAAAGGATCGTGGTGGGGTTATACCAGATATGTATCACCGCATGAAACACCACTGGAAATACCTTACCGGATCAGATATGGACTATTCAATGAATGTGAACTCAGATTTATTAGAAGCATTAAGTTATGATAGAGATTATGCACGGTATTTATTACATAGATATAATACAGCTAAATATAATACATATGAACAAGGGGGGGTAGAAGAAAATTTTACACCCGATTTTGGACCACATCATTTATACAATTATATAGGTGTTAATTATGATGATTTTAATTATTCAAATATGTCTTTAATAGACGTAAAAAAAACAGAAGATACAACCGGCACCACCCGATATCAAGCATCAAATGTAGATGCATGTAATAAACTATGCTCAGATATGAATGAGGCGGTGGCAGAAGGGTCTGATGGAGAAGAAGCGTTAGAATGTCTGTCCGCAATATATAATAACGGGGAATGTGAAATAGAACAAGAAATTAGAAATGTGAACGATATACCGGTAGGTTCTAATTCTAAGAAAGACCCATTTAGAATACATAGACCAGGGGATAAAAAAGATGAGGCGGCAGGTCTTCTTGTAGATTGGAATTCTTTAAATCGAGGGGTGAATGGAGCAATACTTCCATGTATAGAAGAGGGCTCCGATAGAGACCTTCAGGCACAATTATATCAATGTGCCCAGCATCAATCATTAGAATCTGACGGATCTATTAATCTATCAGGTAGGGCTACAATAAGTCAGAATATGGATTGCTCTATATTCTCAGATAGTATAAGGGCGTGTGATATACAAGCATGTACTCAGTTACAAGCTATGAGTGCTATAGATGGAATAAATGTGAGGGATGAGGCTGAAATAATTCAAAATATGGAATGTAATATTGGAGGGACTATGATAGCACCCGTATTTTGTCCTGTTGATTTTGATTGTTCAGAATCTCCAAATGATTTGGTTGAAAACCCAAGTACAAAAACATGCTCATCATCAATATGTACTATAGATGATTGTTGTCCGGGTCTTCAGGGCAGTACCTCGACCCTACTAAATTCCACAAGTACAGATACAGGGTTAGAAGAACTGATAAAAGAAAATAAAGTATCAATAGTCCTCATCATATTGATTATTATAATATTATTTATATCATTTTCATCATTTATACTTATCTAAATAAACCTTAAATTATCATTTTTATATTTTAATTCTTTCTTTTGATATTTATTAGTATATTTTCTCACGGTCAATGAATCTATTATCTTTTCAAATTCCATAAAAAGTGACTTTTTATGTTCTATTATGTTTAAATAATCACTTTCAACCTGTTTATTAAGGACATCCCAAGAATCTTTCTTTTCAGTTAAATTATCATAATATTCACTCTCACCCCATGGCTTTAAAACATCTATATTATAACGTATCTTATTATGTAGTTCAGCAAACCGTTCACGTAAATTATGTACTTGTTCTTTCTTTTCATCTAACTTAAAAAACTTTGATAACGATAGAATTAAACTTGAATAAGTTGAAATACATAATGTTATTGTTGGAACTAAATCTTCATGCGCACCCATTAATAATGATTGAATAAATGTAGATGCGGTTGATACAATTATTACAGATGTCTGAACAGCCGAATAATAATGATGTAGATTTACATAATACATATCCAATTTTTCTTTAGTCATCTTACATTCAATTAGTAGTTCGTTAAATAAATTAATAAATATTTCACGTTGAACTAGTATTTCATCAATAGATTCGGCTATAGAAGTTGATTCATCATCTACAGTTTCTTCTATATCTATTATTTCATCAGTAATATTATCCGTACTTTCATCATCTGTATCCATAATATATATATATATTATAATAAATATAATGGGTTGTATGTGTTGTAAACTAAAAGAAGAAGAAGAAGAAATACAATCGCAATTAATTCCTCATTTTAAATGTTTTGTCTGTAATACTACATTCACAAGCAATATAGAATATAATAAACATATTCCACAATGTAATATAGGTAATATAAAACATAAATAATTACCTTATAGAAATCATCACTATAACTATAGATGGGGGTATATCTTTATTATCTGTTGAGTTGTACATTGAAACATTACCACCCAATACAGGAACTTTTAACACTCTACATTGATTATTCATATGTTCAATTGAGTCTTTAAAATCTTTAATACATGTTTTAGGGTCTCCAAAATTAAGACAGTTCACGATTCCAAGGGGGTTGCTATTTAATTCTTTTGCCTTACCATAACAATCCTCAACATTATCACTCCATGTAATTATTAATTCTTTATTTATTTCGTGTATATCAAGTATGCTATAATGTTCTGGTTTATCAGGTCCTTTTATAGTCCTTCTACCAATACTTGAATCATATGATTCCCATAATTTATTATTTTTTATTTTCTTTATTTCGTATTCCTTTATACTTGATTTTAATTTAAGGTCATTATCTTTTTCCTCCATATTAATAAATTGTTCTGACAATACAATATTTTTATCTCTATAAACATTATAGAGTCCGATCATTGTTACTTCTCCAATAATATTATGTTCAAGATCCCATTTCTTTAAAATATTACTAATTTCTTCAATATTTTCAGGTTTTATAACTAATAACATCCTTTCCTGAGACTCAGATGCCAATATACTATAATCATCTAATTCACATTTTAAAGATACCCTATCAAGGAATAGATTACACCCTAAATCAGCCTTCGTTTTTTCACGACCCCTTTTAATTACTTCTGTCGTAGCGCATAATATACCACCCGCCCCTAAATCTTGACATCCTTCTGCTAATTTTGTTTCAGATATTTCATAGAAAGCATCCATTAATAGATTTTCTAAATATGCGTCCGATTTTTGCATATTTTCTTCTTCATCATTATTTGATTGTTTTGATGCCATAATAGCTGAATCAACTCCCTCATTACCAGTCTTGGCTCCGCATAATACTAATAAACTACCTTCATTTAGAGCATTACCGTATATTATATTTTCTTTTTTCATAATTCCTATACATGCAACATTTACTAAAGGATTCTTATTATATATATCTCCTCTATATAATGAACCTCCCACATTAGGAATACCGATTGTATTACCATAATAACCAATACCCTTAATTGCTTCTGTTAATAATTTATCTGAATTTTGATCAATGCCAAAACGTAAGAAGTCTAATAAAGCAATCGGCTTACTCCCCATACATATTATATCTCTGATTATTCCACCAACACCAGTGGCGGCTCCTTCATATGCGTCTTTATATGTAGGGTGATTGTGCGACTCAACCCTAATGGATATACAATATCCACCCCCAATATCCACGATACCCGCATTTTCACCAGGCCCTTGTATAACATGGCCTCCGTTTTTTTCCAATAAGTCATCATAATATAAATCTCTCAAATACTTCTTAGTACTACAATATGAAATATGTTCTGATTTTAATAATGTATTCACCTTATAAAAAATATCACCCTCTAATTTTAAAATATATTTTAAAAGAGGGAAAAATGAACTATATGAACCATCCACTGGTCTTTCAGGGTGTGGCATCATTCCAAAAACATTCTGTTTTTCATTCATTATACCCGCAATAGATAGTGTAGATCCATTATCAAACCCCTTATATCTTAAAAAAATATTTTTTTCATTTATATCCTCACTCTGTACATTGTAGTTCCCATGATAGTTCGCTATATACATTTTTGTATCTTTTTTTTTACCATCTAAATCATATTCTAGATCAACACATTTAGAATTAAATTTACCACATTTATTCTCAATGAAGTTACCAGGTAAAAGTTCCAATATTGTCAGTATTTGAAATCCATTACATATTCCTATAATAGGTATGTTTTTTTCATGGGCTTCTATGATTGTCTTTGTTATTGGAGCATCCTTTGTCATCTTACCCGGGGAATATGTATAACTACCAGTTGCTTCTTCATAATATCGATCTCCAAAAGCAAAACCACCCGGTAAAATTAATAATTCAAAATTGGGTGGAACATAATCTTTATACCATAATTCAATACAATCTCCCATAGATTGAAGGATATTATTATTCATAATATCATTAAAACAATTTGTCCCAGGATAACGGATGACACCAATCTTCATTTATCATATTCATTATAATTAATCTTAAATAATTAACTATTCTTTTTCTTTCTATCCCCTTGTATGTTTATAAAATTAATGATAGATAATTCATTTTCTTTCATTTTTTCACATGTTGCTGTCTCTTCATCTATATTTATTAGAGACTTTCCCATAACTAATCCTCTATACCCAGAATATTTATTTTCATAATACTTCTCACGGGTTATTCTTTCTCCCCAAGAATCCATTTTTTTAGTTTATTAACGTTAATAATATAAAAAAATATCAAATTTAAATATTAAGGTTATATTACTTATATTATAGTATAATCAAATCATATGGACGTAAAAGAGGACTATGGTGTTATTGAACAAGATTATTCCCATGTAGATTATAATGAAGATGGAGGACAAAACTTCATTATTGAAAAAGAAGTAAAAGATGAAAAAAAACAAGAAAAAAAAACATCACAGACTAAAAAACCTACAGAAAGTAAAAATAGATGTACATTTATTAAGAAAAATGGTAAACGATGTAAGCAAATGGGTAAACCAAATCAAAGTGGTGGTAAAATTATTGATGGTTATTGCGATTACCATAGACCAAAATATAATCCTTAATGTTTATTCATATTATTATCATATTTCCCAACACGGATCCATTTATTACACATCCATTTTTCACCATTTGTAGGTGGTAGTCCAGCATGCATTGATGATTTTTTATATGTTATGTTATCATCATCTAAATTGTAAAATAATACACCCTTTCCCTTTTCCGGCTTCACTTTAATACCCCTTCTTGGGAATTCAGTTTCACCTTCATCAAAATCATCATTTAAATATAAAAGGAAAGTAGCATATCTATCCCCACCATTCTTTACAAATTCATCACACCTCCCCTCACCCACACATGCATCCCAATGTGGTTTATATTGTTCACCCCCTTTATAGTGTACAACTTGTAGGTTCTCAAAATTACTCAACCCTATACCAACTTTATCAGATATCCTTTTGGATATATTACTCACAATAGGATCTTCTTCATCACCTATAAATGAGTTTGAACTTGTCCTTGATTTATTATTATTACAATGGACCCCACCTTCACAAATGACTTTACTCTTCCGCACTCTTGGACGACCAAGGTTAATAATATATTCACACTCTTCATCACTTAGAAATCCAGGGAACTCGTGAACGATGTCCTTGTCATAACCGAATTTATTAAGTCCATCTCCGTTATTTAAAACCTCTGTTTTAACTTCTTTATCTCTAAAGACATACATCAAGAATAATAATAGTAGTAAGAGTAGTATGATAATTTCCATATATATATAGTTAAATATAAAAATTTGATGGTTTATTTTAAATAATTATTAATGGAATGAATCAAATCGTTGAGTATCGAGATATAATTGTAGAAAGTATGTCGTGTGGTCTACAAGAAGGGGATTCGTCCCTCTGTTTCTGTCCAAATGTAGATAGAAAAGAAAGTAATAACTATATTGAATCACTCGTAGAATCTATTAAGTATGGATTTTATATCACATCTATCATCTACTTTTGGATCTGTTTTATGAATCTTTCTAGAGAAGTCATTGAACATATTAAAATCATCTCTCATTTCATATGGCTCTCACTAAAATTCACTTTTCATGTAAGCATTGTTATTCTCTATGTTTACCACCTCTTCATGTATTTTAAAGGAGTAGAACAAGATTATAATATTAATGATGTCATGTTCACAGTGGGGAGTATTGAATATATATTCAATTAATTATAACATAAAGTAATTCCCCATAAATAAACAATATAATATTGTATGTAGTGCTTTTTCATTTAATTCAGGTTTAATCTTAATATTATATTTTTCCATTTGATTAGTTATAAATGACTGAATCTTAATTTCACTTGTATCTTCTTTTTTAGTTTCATCATTCATTAATTTTTCTTGTATTTGTGTTAATAAACATTTATTGTTATTTATTAAATATTGATACTGTAGGGTTGGTATTAAAAAGACTAAAAATTCTCTTTGACTTATAAAAATACCACCGAATAATAAATAAAATATAAATACACCATGAAGCTTACTAACTATTTCCGAAGGTTTCATTTATAATAAATATCCTTATTATTTTAAATATCTTTTTTATTTAAGAAATAAATTATAGATAATATAAAAATGAAAGATCAAGAAGTAAAAACTATTATTAACAAAGAATATCTAAGGCAGAAAAATGGACTTGAATTAATTGCTAGTGAGAATTTTACTTCCCAAGATGTACTTGATGCATTAGGGTCTATTATGACTAATAAATATAGTGAAGGTCAACCAGGTAAAAGGTATTATGGTGGTAATCAATACATTGATGAAATGGAACTTCTCTGTAAAAAAAGGGCGCTTGATTTGTTTAATTTAGATCCAGAAATATGGGATGTAAATGTACAACCTTACTCAGGTTCTCCGGCTAACTTTGCTGTTTATACAGCTCTCCTTGAACCACATAATAGAATCATGGGGCTTGATTTGCCAAGTGGTGGTCATTTAACGCATGGTTATTATAATAGTCAAAAGAAAATATCAGCAACAAGTATATATTTTGAATCATTACCATATTCCATTGATAAAGAAACAGGCCTTATAGATTATAATAGTTTAGAAGAAAAAGCAAAATTATTCCAACCTAAATGTATCATAGCGGGTGGATCAGCATATCCGAGAGATTGGGATTATGAAAAATTCTCTAAAATAGCAAAAGAAGTCGGGGCATATTTACTAACCGATATGGCACATATAGCAGGACTTGTAGCTACGGGTGAAGCAAATAATCCATTCTTATATTCAGATGTTGTAACTACCACCACTCACAAGAGTTTAAGAGGGCCAAGGTCGGGTATGATATTTAGTAAAAAAAATCTTTCTGATAAAATAGATTTTGCAGTTTTCCCTTCACTTCAAGGTGGCCCACATAATAATGTTATTTCAGCAGTTGCTGTTGCCCTCAAGGAAGCTTCTGAACCAGAATTTAAAGAATATATTATAAATGTAAAGGAAAATTCAAAAACATTGGGGGAAATAATGGTTTCATTGGGTTATAAATTATTAACCGATGGAACAGATAATCATTTACTACTTATTAATCTAAGGGATAAAAATATCACAGGTAGTAAAGTTGAATATATTTTAGAAAAACTCGATATAAGTGTAAATAAGAATGCTATTATAGGTGATAAAAGCGCCATGTCCCCTGGTGGAATACGTATTGGTTTATGCGCCATGACAACCCGTGGACTTAAAAAAGAAAATTGCTCTACATTAGCTGATTTAATACACCGTTCAATAGAATGTGGTATTAAAATTCAAGGGGGAGGATGTAAACTTGTAGAATTTAAAGATACAGTAAATCTTCTTCTTGATTCATCCATTTCAGGACTCCAAAATGAAAGCATCTCTGAAGAGTTAAATACTATTAAAAATGAAGTTCATTATTTTTCAGAACAATTTACCTTTAATTATAAAATTTAAATAAAGTAATATATATAATGAGAATCGGATTTATTGTAGGTAAAGATGATGAAATATATTACGATGATAATTTATATGATGTAACACCTAAAAAATATATCCAGAACGAAGAACTTCACACAGATGTAGCTATTGCTATGACTATCAAACAGTCTTATCCAGATATTAAAGTAGATATTGTCTTACCTAGAGAGATATCTTTAGAAAGGCTCAAAAAAAATGATGTTAATTTCATTCTAGGATATGATTGTATTAATCAGATTCTAGGAGAACCATATATTAGAAAATTCTCAGGAAAAGGTGGATATAAAAAATTACACTCTATCTACTCTAATAGTTCATCTAAAATATTCCCTCCCATTGATTTCCTTGAATTTATATGGAGTAAAGATAAGTACCTTGAAACATTAAATAAAAAGAAAGTCCCTATAACACCCACTATAACTGTATCAACATATAATAGTCTAAAGATATTACAATCTATTCAAAAGAAAGGTTGGAATAATTTTATCATTAAACCGGTTGGCGGAACAATAGCGGTTGGTGTTGAAATGTTTAATCTGAAAGATTGTTTAAAAGACCCATTACTTTTAGATAAATATTTCACGGAGAATAAAAAGAACTATAAAAAATTCCTCATTCAAGAAAGAATTACAGGTTTCAAAAAACATGGAGAAATAAAAATGTACTGGATTAATGGAGAATACTCATATTGTGTTAATACTCCCGGTGCTTCTAAACCAGGGGAAGATTATGATGTAAAACTTGTTAGGAATAAGAAAGTTCTAGAAGAATGTAAATCAATTGGTAAATCTGCTATTGATGCTATTCCTAAAATAAAAGTAGGTACAACTGAAATTAAACCGGCCCTTGTAAGGACAGATTTTACATGCTGCTTAGAAAATAAGAAACATATCCCTGAAAACTACTTCTTAAATGAAATTGAACATCAAGATGCAGGGTCATATGTTAATTTTGATACTATTAAATATCCATATGTTCAAGTAATGGCAGACACATATGTTAAGAAAGCACATGAATTAATTAATGCCGGATTCTAATTTTTGTAATAATAACATCTGTTTAGCCCTCCTTTCATGTTTCATTAGACAATCCATTTCTATTGAATTTAATGGATACTTATTAATATCAACAGGAAAATAACGATAATTATTATTAATATCCCTTTTTGTAAGTTCATTTTTACTCTTATCCCTCATAAACTTATAACCGTTTGTGGTGAACACATATTTATTATTTTTAATTAATTCATTCATATATTTAATAATATCTTCATCTTCCCAATGTTGAATAACATCTTTAATTATAATTAAGTCATAACCACTTGGAATATAATTATCTTCAACTGATTTATGTTCAAAATTTATATTCTTTTTAGTATACTCTTTTTTATTCTCATCTATTACAGATTTTACACAATCTATACCCAAATACTTACAACCTTTAAAGTTAATAAATTGACTAAACCTCCAATCTCCACAACCTATATCACATATTGTCTTTATTCCGTAGTCTTTTAAAATACCTTCTAAAATCTCAATATACTTCTTATTATCTGGAGACATATTTGATCCAGATCCACTCCCATTTCCCCAGCGGTTTTTTTTATAGATTTCAGTAAAAGCTTCTTCCATTTATTATAGAATAAGATTAATTCTTAAATAGTAAAAAAAATACTAAACTAATCTCTAATCGTTAAATACGGTATTTAGTGGCCGGCGTAATATGCTTGGACAACGACACAGCAATCAATTTTGTCAGCGTAGTCATCTTCTGGAACATCGGGAGAGAGTACCATAGGGTCGCCTGGGGTAAATTCCAGTGCATTGAAGTTAAGTCCTTTTGAACCCTTCTCAGAGAGATAATTCGCCCATGCGGACTTGAGTTCCTTGATATAGCCCAGATGGGTGTAATTAAGGCGGCATACGCCCCCAAACTCTCCCCAGAGCATAAGGCCTCCATCACCGGCTCCCTCGAGCTTTGAGATCACCTGATCAATCTTCTCACCCCAACCTTTGGAAGACTCGTGGTGAATCAACTTCTTGATGGAAGGTTTCGGATCTTCAAAGAACTTGACCCCATCTTTCTTAAATAGAGCTATTTCAGACTTGTTTGACTTCCACTCATTCACAATTTTTGTGAAAATGGTTGATGATTTCTCTTTCCCATCCAGGAAGTCAACATAATCCCCTTGGACAAAGGTGTAGCTGGGGGGTTTGCCACCGGTGCCGCCGCAGATGATTCCTTCTTTCATTCCATCTGACTCCCCATTGAAAGAGATATGCTTCCCCTCGCTCATGCCTTCACTGTCATCGAGGTCCAGTGTAAAGCTCGGGTGGGTATTCCAGAATAGATTTGCCCGGGCCAAGAACTCGTTATCCGTGACATAAGGCTCTCCAATGAACGTTTGCTTCAACATCGGTTCAGATACTTGGCCAAGACACTGTTTCCTCGCATCTTCCTTCAGGGCTTGACTCTCCTCCTTCCATCGGGACACCAGGGCATCCTCCGCCCTCTGGCGCTCCTCCCATTCAGCGCACTCCGCCTCTTCCGCTCTCTCCTCCTCCCTCTGGCGCTCCTCCGCCCTCTGGCGCTTCTCTCTACGGGCCTTCTCACCCCCATCCATCTCCGCCTTCAGCTTCCTCAGAAGCTCCTTCGCCTCTTGGAGCTCCTTGCGGACATCTCTTCCAGACATGACTTCGGTTGATTCTTCTTCACTCTCCTCACAGTTTTCTTTGTCCATTTAAAAGAAGGCAAGTTTCAAATTTACCAATTGTGGCTAATTTACGACCTCCCAAGACCTCCTAAGACCTCCCAAGGACCACCCAAGACCTCCTAAGACCTCCCAAGACCTCTCAAGACCTCCCAAGACCTCTCAAGACCTCCTAAGACCTCCCAAGACCTCTCAAGACCTCCCAAGACCTCTCAAGACCTCTCAAGACCCAAAAGACCCCTCAAGACCCAAAGACCTCTCAAGACCCAAAGACCTCTCCGGCCTCTCGAGACCCCTCAAGACCTCTCAAGGACTCTCAAGAACTCCCAAGGCCCTCTCAAGGACCTCTCAAGGACCTCTCAAGGACCTCTCAAGGACCCCCCC
>MDTC01103730.1_pt1 | contig 22847 bp, 21 predicted proteins | sample 811181 | NCBI WGS metagenome assembly MDTC01 (sample SAMN05326644, study PRJNA326480) | marine metagenome | isolation source: seawater | place: Pacific Ocean: North | collected 2011 | reverse complement strand
TCAATGCACCTTGATTGACTTTTGCCAATAAATCGGCAACTTGTTGCTTGTCTGGTGTGTCTGCTATACGATACATTCTTCCATCTATATTAGATTTTATTGTAACAACGTCACGATTTTTTACATAATAATTTACACTAATTATAATAACAATTACCATTACTAAAAATATTGTTGATGCTTGCATAATTAAATAATATAGAGATTTAAATTTGAAATAGATATAAAAATATGGAAATATAAATATATAAATGAATGGTCTCAAGTTTCACTTATTAGACATACAAAATGATGATATTAATTATGAGTTTCAATTAACACTTTATGGTAAAACCAGTGACAATCGAAATGTGGTTTGTAATGTAACAGGATTTAAACCATATTTTTACGTAAAAATACCAGAATCATGGAATCGTAATACATTTGAAGCAAATATAATAAAACGACTTGATATTCCTCATTATGTTAAATGTGAAATATCAAATCCAATATATCGCAAGAGTTTTTATGGATATAACTGGGATTTTCAAAATAATTGTATTAAACGATATAAGTTTATAAAGATAACAATTACATCTTATTATAAATTCAATCTTTATAATAGAGCACTTAAATCGTATTTCCAAAAATGTCTTGATGAAAATAAAATTGAAGAATGGACTAGAATATGTACAAGTGAATGTGATTCGAATTTATTTGAAGCAAATATTCATCCAGTTCTAAGATTTATACATGAAACAGATATAAAACCTAGTTCATGGATAAATATAAATAACTATACAGAAATATTTGAAGATGATCGAAGTTTTGAATGTGATATAGAAGTTATGTGTGATTATCGTCAAATTACACCATATAATAATGATTTATTAAGTGATATAGTTATAGCATCTTTTGATATTGAGTGTGATAGTTTAACAGGCGATTTTCCAAGAGCAGTCAAAGATTTTAAAATACAAAGTATTCAAATATATAATTTGATTTGCAATCAATTTGATATTGGAGAAGTAACTAGTGATTTTGTGATTGTATTGATACAGCAATTATTTACAGAACGTGATATATCAGGATATTGTGATGAATTATCAAGATTAAGATCAAAAGAAATGCCAAAAAATATAAAAAAATTAGATATTACAAAAGATGAGTTTATAGAAGAAATAAAAGAGAGTATGAAAAATAAAAAAATAAAAGATGAGTGTATTAAAACTATTGAAAAATCATTAGATAAATATTCAAAATATAATGATGGTGATCCAATTATACAAATAGGAACAGTGTTCTATAATTTAATATCAAAAACATATCAAAGAATAATTCAAGTGATTAAACCTGATGATATTGATGAACCTATTTGTGATGGATTAGATGAGCACAATATTCAAGTTGAATGTTGTAAGAATGAATCTGATTTAATATTGCAATGGCAAAATACGATTCGAGAAATTAATCCAGATATGATTACAGGATATAATATATTTGGATTTGATTTTAAGTATATATGGGATAGAAGCGAAGTATTAAACTTAAATATACATCTTGGGAGAATCAATATGGGTAATACCGATCATTATTCAAAACAATGTAAACTTAAGTCTATGATGATAAATAAAAAAGACGATACTGTTGATAGTTTCAATAATCCACATTACATTATTATGGATGGTCGTATTATATTTGATGTTCAGTCTGAAATACGAGGTAAACATAATTTAGATTCATATAAACTTGATAATGTTGCATCATATTTTATGCGTGGATCAATTGAAACTAGTGAATTGGGAAAAAGATTAAATCGACAATTTTGTATCATTAATTTTGAGGATGAACTCAGAGTATGGGAATTTTTGACAGATAATATTGGATATCTAAGACGAGGTGATTATATAACTGTAAATATTCACAGTAATATAGGAGAAACATTAATATTCAATAAAAGAAAGTTTAAGATACATAATATTCACCAACGAACCATACAAATCGATATAAGTGATTTGAATATAAAACGTGAAATCAATAGATATAAATGGTATAAATTAGAATGGTGTATGAATAAAGACGATGTTCCACCACAAGAAATATTCAATTTACATAAGACTGGTGGACCCGCGGGAAGAGCAAAAGTAGCAAAATATTGTATTCAAGATTGTGAATTATGTATTAATTTGATAGAACATTTAGATATAGTTCCAAATAATATTGGAATGTCAAATGTTTGTTTAGTTCCATTTTCCTATATATTTCTGAGAGGACAAGGAATTAAAGTAACATCGATTGTTTCAAAATGTTGTAGTGAAAATGAAACATTAATGCCAATGTTGATTAAAATAGATACTGATTCTAGTTTTGAAGGTGCTATTGTATTGGATCCACAAACTGGTATATATACAGAAGATCCAATTGTTGTATTAGATTATGCATCACTATATCCATCTAGTATTATTGAACAAAATATATCACCAGATACACTTATTGAAGATAAACAAATAATCGAACAATCAGTATTACAACCACATGAAATAAATTGTATAACTTATGATGATTATGAGTTTGATACAAGTAAAGCAACTAAAGTAAAAAAAAAATTAGAAACAAAAACAACATGTTATTTTGTAGAAAGTGAGCGTGATGAACGAGGATATCCAAGTAAAAGAATGGGGATTATACCAACTGTTTTGAAACATTTATTAGATCAAAGAAGTGCAACAAAACGACGAATGAAAAATGAACCTGATGCATTTAAACGCAAGGTATTGGATGGTTATCAATTAAGTTATAAATTAACTGCAAACTCTGTTTATGGTCAATATGGTGCACAACATAGCACAATCTATAAAATAGAATGTGCTGCTTGTACTACAGCAATAGGCAGAGCAAGAATATATGATGCAAGAGATGGAGTTAAAGAATGGGCAGTAAATATGGGATATGAAATACCAGATATTGTATATGGTGATACAGATTCTGTATTTATTAAGTTTAGTCGAAAAAATTTAAGTGGAAATGAATTGAGTGGTGATGAATTATTAAAGCATTGTATTCAATGTGGAATTGATTCAGGTGAATATGTGGATAGTAAATTATTAAAACCACAAAATCTTGAATATGAAAAAACATATTTTCCACTTTTATTGATATCTAAAAAGCGATATGTTGGTGATATGTATGTAGAAAAAAAAGATGTTGAAAAGAAGAAATATAAAAGAACCTCTATGGGTATTGTATTAAAAAGACGTGACAATGCACCAATTGTCAAGTATGTATTTGGAAATATTATAGAAAAAATAATGGTTGATCGCAATTATAAACAATGTATAGAATGGTTACAACAAACATTAAGAGATATTGTTGATGGTAAGTTTCATGTCAATAATTTTATAGTATCAAAGTCATTAAATTCATTTTATAAAAATCCAAAAAGTATGGCACACCGTGTATTAGCAGATCGCATCGGTATACGTGATCCAGGTAATAAACCTAAACCCAATGATCGTATTCCATATATGTATATGAAGATTTCTAAATATGAACAAAATGGATTTAATAAAACGAAGCAAAAAATTCCGAATGGATTTTTCAAGAACGGTAAACCGAAATGGAAAACCATTACTGTTGATGGTGAACCCAAGTATCGTAAAAGAAAGATATGTCCTGGTGATGATATTGAAGATCCTGAATATATGATACAAAACTCTATACCAATAGATTATGTGCATTATATAACAAATCAAATAATGAATCCAGTGAAACAAGTATTAGATTTCAACAAGGAATATTTAGAATTGAACAATTCAATATTTGAGTATTATAAAAATCTAAGTAATAGTAAAGAATGATCGGTGGATTAGTGAAAATCAATAAATTAAAAATAGATTCATTGCAATTTTTTTTAGTCGTATTAGTGGTATTTTTAATTAAATCGTGGTTAGTTCAATGGTCATATAATACTGTTATGCCTAAATTAATATCGAATATGACAGGAACGGATAGAAATTTTAGAAGATTAAGTTATTTAGAAGCAATTGTAGTGGTCATATTATTTAATAATTTGTTTAATAGATAATTTGTTTAATTTTTCTTAAAATAAAATCTATGCTATAGTATAAAACATGGGAGGAGGATTAATGCAACTGGTCGCATATGGCGCTCAAGATATCTACCTTACGGGTAACCCACAAATCACTTTCTTCAAGGTTGTCTACCGCAGACACACCAACTTCTCGATGGAAACCATCCAGCAGACTATTAATGGGACAAGTGGTGTTATCAATAACAGTGTTGGTACTGTTACTATTTCACGTAATGGCGATTTAGTAAGTAAAGTATATGTTACAACTACAGCGGCAACAACTGATGGATCAAACATTATAAGCAAAGTAGAATGCGAAATTGGTGGTCAATTAATTGATCGTCAATATCAAGAGTGGAATGATATATGGAATGAACTCTCAATTCCAGAATCTAAAGCATTAGGATTTAAATCTATGCAATTAGCGGATGGTGGCACTATTGATACTACTGGTGTAGGATTAGTACAAGTTCCTCTCAACTTTTGGTTTTGTCGTAATCCAGGTCTTGCTTTACCATTAATTGCTTTACAATATCATGAAGTCAAACTTAAATTTACATGGGGTAGTGGTGGTGGAACTACTGCGAAAGTATGGTGTGATTATATATATCTTGATACTGATGAACGTCGCAGATTTGCTCAAGTTAGTCATGAATATTTAATTGAACAAATTCAAAAACAAAGTGCTACTGCTACTACTTCAACAAAACTTAATTTCAATCACCCTGTCAAAGAAATTATATGGACTTCTGCTAGAACAAATGCTTATACGACTGCACGACTTGTATTAAATGGTCACGATCGTTTTGCAGATCAAGAACCTGAATATTTCCAGCTTAGAGGACCATTTGATTACCATACATCTATTCCAAGACAGAATTTACCAACTGTTTCAAAAATTGGATTAAATACTGGACTAGAAAATGGTTTTACTTTAGACGCATATTTAGGAACAGTATTAGATGTACATACTACTGCATCGGGTGGAGCTAGTAGGGTTCATTATGCTTCTAATGTTTTAACTATTAGAGGTGATACGGGTGAAACTGGTACATTAGATAATTTTCAAAAAGGTATGAAAATTGCTATAACTGTACACACATTGGGGAATGCAGATGTATATACAGGTGTAACTTTACCTGTTGTAGGTGATACTTTTATTGGAACTATCTCGGGAACTGCTACTTTATCAGCCACTACAGCTAATAATGTTCTAACAATCCCTACTACTAATTTCGAATATCCAATTGCTCCAGCCGTGGGGGGTGAAACATTAACAGCATTGGTAACTGGATCGGGTGGCGGTAAAGTAATTGTTACTTGTTTCAACCCATTAGTGGCAGGTACCTCTAAGATGACTAAAAAAATTAATGTCTACTCTTTTGCCCTCAAACCAGAAGAACACCAACCATCTGGAACTTGCAATTTCTCTAGAATTGATAATGCTCAGTTAAGAACTGGCGCTGAATTGACTGCTGCTGATAACATTTATGCTGTCAACTACAATGTCCTCCGTATCATGTCTGGTATGGGTGGTCTCGCTTACTCCAATTAAATAATTAATTATTTAAGATATATTTTTTATAAAAATTTAAAAAAAATAAATTTGTTTAATTTCACTAAAATTTTTATCTATGCTATAGTATAAAACATGGGAGGAGGATTAATGCAACTGGTCGCATATGGTGCACAAGATATTTACCTTACGGGAAACCCACAAATCACGTTCTTCAAGGTGGTCTACCGCAGACACACTAACTTCTCGATGGAGGCCATCGAACAAACTTGGAATGGAACCCAAGATGGCAGTAATGGTCGTTGCACTTCAACTATTTCTCGCAATGGTGATTTAATTAGCAAAATGTATATAGAAATTGGTGGATCCGGTGGACATATTGCCAATGTAAATAATCCGGGAGCGGCCTTTATTGATACAGTTGAACTTGAAATTGGAGGTCAATTAATAGATAAACAGACCGGCCTTTGGTTAGAAGTATGGGCTGAATTAACTGAACCAAATGAAGGGGGTTCCACATCTAATTACCATACTGCAGTCCATAATGCTACAGCGTTCCAGCGTATGACTATGAGTGGTGGTGTTAAGGGACATTCTACTAATCAGGCACATTCATATCCATTATTTATTCCATTAAGATTTTGGTTCTGCAGAAATCCAGGTCTTGCATTACCATTAATCGCTCTTCAATATCATGAAGTTAAAGTTATTTTAAATCATAGAATGGCAAGTATGTTTGGTGGTAGTCATACTCAAAAATTATATGTTGACTATATCTACCTTGATACTGATGAGAGACGCAGATTTGCTCAAGTTAGTCATGAATATTTAATTGAACAAATACAATTCCAAGATGTCTCCTCGACTCAAACAGATCTTAACTTTAACCATCCAGTTAAAGAATTGATTTGGTGTCCAAGTACTAAATTGGGCAGCGATGGATCATCTCCTAACACGGCGGTGACTGGTACTGCAGTTACATTAAAACTTAATGGACATGATCGTTTTGCTTCACGTGACAGGGCTTATTTCACTAGACAACAAGTATATGATTATCACACTGGTCCAGGTGGATTAAACTCACATCATGGTGATGCATCAAACGTAATACATCACGGATCTTTCAACGATTCGATTGCTGTGTATTCATTTGCCCTTAAACCGGAAGAACATCAACCAAGTGGTACGTGTAATTTCTCTAGGATTGATAATGCCCAATTACAAGGTTTGACTACTAGCACTTATACTATATTTGCTGTTAATTACAATGTTCTTCGCATTATGAGTGGTATGGGTGGTCTTGCTTACTCTAATTAAACAAGTAATTAAAATTAAAATTAAATAAATATTTAACGTAATTCAATATAAATTGATTGTAAGAATTCTGTTAATTTTTCGAGTCTTTCTTCTAAAACTTTTACTCTTTCTTGTAAATCAGTTGAATTATCAACAACTGATTCAACTTCTGCTGTAACCTCTGGCTCTTCAGAAACCTCTGGCTCTTCTTCTGGTTCTTCAGCAACTTCTTGTTCCGATTCAACCTCTGGCTCTTCAGCAACCTCTGGCTCTTCAGCAACCTCTGGCTCTTCAGCAACCTCTGGTTCCGATTCAACCTCTGGCTCTTCAGCAACCTCTGGCTCTTCAGCAACCTCTGGTTCCGATTCAACCTCTGGTTCTTCTTCAACCTCTGATTCTTCATCTGATACTTCTTGGACTTCTGCAGTAATATTTTGTTCGGTCATGTCGAGAGTGCTCATTTTATAATATAAACAAAGATATTAATTTTTAAGTATTTAAAAATAATCATAGAATATTAAGTAAAATGAACGGATTAATTAATCTTGGAAACACATGTTATATGAATTCAATCATTCAATGTATAAGTCATTTAGATTTTTTAAGTTATGATAATCAAGAATTATTAACAAATTGTGGAAAAACAGTTCATCGCAATGATTTTGATTTAATGCAATCTTGGTTAAAATTAGATAAATCTTTAAAAATATCAAAAACAGGTAGAATTAATCCAAAAGAATTCTACCGAACATTTATAGAAAAATTACAAAAAAACGATTACTACTTTGTAGGGTTTGACCAAAATGATGCAGGTGAATTTATGACTATATTTTTTGATTTATTACATAAAACAATAGAACATAAGATTCGTTTGGAAATTAGTGGAACTATTAAGAATAAGCGTGATAAAATAGCAGTGGATAGTATTAGAGATTGGAGGCGTTTTTTTGAAAATAAATATTCATATATTGTAAGTTCAACATATTCACAATTATTAAATATTACAAGTTGTAATGAATGTGATTATATGACAACAAATCATGACCCAATACAAATAATAACATTACACTTGAAATCAGATTCATCAACAATTTATGATTTATTAAGAGATTATGTGAAACTTGAAAGATTAGATGATTGGAAATGTGATCAATGTAAACGATCAGTTCAACCAGAAAAAAAATGTGTATTTTGGAATTTAAGTGATATCTTAATATTTCAATTAAAAACTTATACAACATCACTTCAAAAAATAACTAGACATATTGAATATCCAACCGTATTAAAGATGAATCGTTTTTGTATGAATTATGAAGAAAGTTCAATGACATATGAACTGTGTGGTATATGTATTCAAATGGGAACACTAAATGGTGGACACTATATTGCTATATGTAAAGATGGTGAAGATTGGAATGTATATAATGACACAAGTGTATTTAAAACCACTGAAAGTGATATGTTAAAGAAAAATCCTTATTGTTTATTTTATAGACGTGTATAGTAATATTATATAATATGAAAAGTTATTAGTGGCCGTAGCACGCCTGGTGGTTCTGACTCACAAAGCCTTGCCCCAAACATAGCTTCAATGCTGGACAGTAATCTTTGTCAGGGCAGTGGAAAGAATTGACACCAACACTCAATCCATTCCCCCTAATCATACGAGCAACAAGGTATCCTAGAACAAAGCAAATTAAGCACATCAGCATTTCATCTTCTTTCATTTTATATTATAATAAATAAAAAAAATATTCAATTAATTTTAATCCACTTCTTTCCACAAAATTTCATTAAAACACCATCACGTTTCATCAACATTCCTTTTTTGTATGAATATTTCTTTTTTGATTTTTTATTTTTTTTCTTAAGTGTTTTAGATTTTTGTAATAAATCACTATATTTGTAATTTCCACCTGCTTGTAAATTATTTGGAAACATATATAAAATTATAAAGATAATAAAAATCAAAATGGTCTACTCATATGATATTGAAGAGTTTCAAATACGAAATCCTAAAATATTCTTGACAACTATATTTATATTATTATTTATCATCTGTATATTTTTCATATTCATATATTTCATCTTCATGTAAATTATCAACTACATCGTCATTTATCATTTTATCATCATAATCACAAATACTATAAACAAAATAAACTAAATCATTATGAACTTTATCATGAAATAAATCTGAGTTTTGAGAACGTGTATAATTTTTCATTTGGTCAAATAGTTCTTGAATACTTCGATTATGATGAAAATCATAATGTGTATATAAATCATTTCTTTGAAAACCAAAATTATAAGTTTGCTTTGGCGTCAAATATTTACGATAAACAAAATTGATAAATTGATGATATGCTGTTTCATCATCTACAAATCTATCCAAATCTTTAGAATTATCAATATAGTATAATAATGTATAAAATATATCATTACAAATAGTATTATTTGTATTTTTATTATATTGTGGAGTTTGATTGATCCATTTATTGAAAGATATTTTTAAAAAAGGTTGTAACATTAATATTCAAAAAAAAATATATATAAATATTAAACATATGTTAAGAGATATATCTATATTAATAGTTGTTAGTATAATATACATAGTTGTTTTATTTTTCATAGCACCTATAGTAGACCATGCTTTTACACCACTACATAAAGATGAAACTAATTTAGAAATTTTTTTTGAAATTATAGTTCAATTAATAACAGTGGCAATAATATGGTTTATTATTAATAAATATATGACAGAAACAATTAATAGATTTATAAATATAAAAAATGTAAAAGCAGTTGATTTATCAGTTGGAATCGTTTCTAGTTTATTATTTGTTGGTTTACAAACACATCTTAAAACTAAATTACATTATATAACAATGGAACATCCATTTAGAATTATGAAAATATTTAGCGATTAGTTGAAATTACAATTAAAAATCCAATAACTGTTGTGAATAAAATATTTATATTTATTTCTGTAATATTGTTTATTAATGTGGGACTTCCCCAATCTCGACATTGACTATTTGAAATACGTGTTATTATGAAATTTCCAATTATATAAACAATTGTTAAAAATGCAACAACTTCAAATGTTGATCCACCACCAGTTTTAACTTTTGATAATATTTCACCGCCTCTAAATCCATCTAATACCATATACAAATATAATTGCCATAATGCTATAATAAATATTCCAACAAAATAATATTGATCATTTGTTTCTCTTAAAAATAATACGTTTTCATCACTGTTTTTTACGGTTAAAATCATATAATAAATACTAATACACATAGTTATAAATAAAGTTAATCTTGTTTTATTACATAGTAAATCTTTTGAATCTAATCCACAACTATTTCCAAATAATTTATTCATTAAATACGCAAATAATCCAGCAATTAAAAACAATACAATACTTGTAATTGTTGTGTATTTATAATGTTCGCGTTTTTCATCTGTATCTAATTTTTTAATATTGAGAAATCCACAAATTAAAATAATTAATGAAAATACAACTAACCATCCATTTTTCATATTTCGATTACGAGCAAGATTTATTAAATTTAATAAAAATATAATAACAGAAATTGCAATAAATGAAATATTTTCACCCATATGGTCTCCAAAATTGAACTTATCCATATTTAAAAATCCAGGTAATATCATAAAAGTTAATAGTAACAATACAATCAAAAAGTTTATCATCTTATATATAATAATTATATTTAAAAATTTGAATTATATTTAAAAAAGTATTTATACAAATATATAAATGCACTTATTGATTAAAGCAGAAACAGATTACTTGAAAGGTCTATATTCTAATCATGAACACTTCCACGCGGGTGATAGTGGTATTGATTTGTATTTTCCTGATACTATAACTATTGATCCGGGTGAAACAAAACGAATTGATTTGAAGATCAGATGTGAAGCAATGCGTGATTATGTATCAAATATGTCTTATTATTTATATCCACGATCAAGTATTGTAAGAACTCCACTTAGAATGTCTAATTCAGTAGGTATTATTGATGCAGGATATCGTGGAACAATTACAGTATTTGTAGATAATATTAAAAATATATCTTATACAGTTGAACGTGGCACTAGATTGTTTCAAATATGTAGTCCTGATTTATCACCAATAACATTTAGTTTAAATGATATTTTGAGTCAAACATCTAGAGGTTCAGGTGGTTTTGGATCGACCAATACACCAAGAAATATTATTAGCAATTTACCTAATTCTAATAATCCAGAACCAGAATCTATACCTACTGTCTAAAATATTTATTTAATTTCTCATTATATTTATGGATGATATATATAAAATCATTGATACACGTGAACCGAGTGAATTTAAAATAAAATCTTTTAGTGGATATAAACGACGTGATGTTATTGAAGCACTAGAAAAATCAATATTATCAAAAAAAATAGAAAATGCTTGTAATTGGGTATGTGAATGTATATGTTCTGATTATATTGACAAAACATGGCAACACTTAATAACAATTGCATCAAACGTAATTAATATTAATAATCCAACATTATCTAATTTTTTGTATAAAAAGAATGTTTTGTTTTATAACATATACAATAATATAAAGTGTAAAATTGAATTAAGAAATGATTTAACTATACGTAATTTAATGTTTGGAGTCACAGTCTTATTGGCATTATCAGATAAAACTAAAAGGTATGATAAATACCCTAAATTAAAAGATATAGATTTTGATTTTTCAAAAATACAAACAAAATTAACGGCAACTAGTAATTTATTAAACGGTGATTTTATTCGGTTTAATGAACCTGCAGAACTAAAATTAATATTTAATGAAATATATTTTCATTTAAAGAAATCAGATGGATATGGCAAGTGTATTTACTGGATATTATGGGTAATTGAATGGGAACATAGAAACATCAAATGTCGTAATAAATGGACGATTGAACCACGCAAGGTTGACGTGAAGCACGATACGGATTTAATGTGGATAATATGGGAATGTTTATTTTTAGATTTGAAAGATACGAATAAACGCCGCCAAGTCTTATCATTATATGAAATATTTAAACATAATTATTCTCCTAAAAAAAGAAAACGAAGATTACCACTAGTATTACATGCTGTATCAATTATTACACATCCGATAAACTATTCCATTCCATTAATTAGTGATAAATCAATTTATATACAAACACAGTGTTATGTGAATAAAATTTTTGAATCTAAAAAAATACATGAAGTCAATAATATAGTCAAAGAAAAATTATCAAAACGAGCAACTGAACCAAAACGGCAAAAACAAGTTGAAAAGCAAATACAAAAAGAAATATTAAAAAATAAATTAGATTTATTTAATGAATTAGATTTTAATCTATAATACTAATATAATGGCAAAAAATATAATTGCAGAAGTTGTAGATGAAATCGAAGACGTTGTTGAAGATGGAATTGAATATTTAATGAAACCAGAAGTGTTAGCAATAGTTGGAGCAACATTATTATTTTTATTTTTTGCAATGTATTATATGAAAAGAGATGATGAAATAGAAGGATTTAAAAGTTAAAATTTAAAGTTAATTAATTTATACAATTTTCCAATATAATCAATATTTATGGACATATCGCGTATAGCTTTCCCTTGAGCGACCCGATGTACACCGTGCCATCGGTCGCGATGACCGGCGACGAATTATCTGGTAAACTGTCTATAAAGACTTTCCACTTTAATTTGCCGTTGTGATCGATCGCATACACATTTTTGTCGTTCGACCCGACGTACACCGTGCCGTCGCTTGCGATGACTGGCGAGCTATAGATCTCTTTTTTTGTAGCAAAACTCCATTTCAATTTGCCCGTTATGGCATTCATTGCATCCAGATAGCCATATTGTTTTTGATCCTCATAATTAGTAGTCGAATTACAGTACAACGTGCCATCGGTCGAAATTGCCGGAGAGCTCCAGCCCGATGGCCTATTCACCTTATCCCACATGATATTGCCGTCCATCGAGACCCCGTATGTATGATTATTGCTTGACGAGACGCACACCACTCTTTTATTGTCAATGAGCGGCGAGATGGCCGGCTTGGTGTAGATCTCGTCCCTCCCAGTCCCAGTGTATGTTTTTAATTTGACTTGCCATTTGATACGTTCCTTTAGCGAGCCTTCAAAATTAGTATCCCCGTTGATCGAGTACAGAGTGCCATCATCCGTGCCCACGTACACCGTGCGGCTTCCTTCATACTCGTCAATAAGCGGCGCGCCGCTGCCAACGCCTATGTTAATAAACCAATTCGATGAACCATTCTCTGTATTAAACGAATATAGAGGCCCTCCCTGTGTCTTAATGTACATCGTACTGCTGTCGTTTGTAATAGCCATCTCGCTAAAGATTGGTTCGGCAATTTTAACTTTCCATTTTGGTTTGCTGTTGGGATAGATCGCATATATAAATCCGTCTCTCGTCCCAATGTACACCGTGCCATCGACCGCAACGGTCGGCGGATGCTCCCCCCCAATCCCGGTCATCGACAGTTTCCAATTCGGATCACCCTTTGGATTGATCGAGTATAGAATGCCATTTTCCGAGTGCACGTAAACTGTATTCTCGAGTCCGATGGCCGGGCTGAAAGCATAGCTTTGTTCGCCTATGTCGAAGGTCCATTTTATGGCACCAATATAATCATTATTACAATTTATAGGTTCGGATTTACACCAAATTTCTGCAAATTTACCCTCACAACCAGCTTTAATCAAATCTCGTTGATTATTATTAGCACAAACATTACAATCCTTGACAATTGATTTTTGATTTTGACAATATCGTACTAATGCATTATTACAAGATACAGGTACAGATTGACCACCAACACTAAAACCATTACCACTTAAAATTTCAAAAATTAAGTATCCAAGTAAAAATGCAATTAAACATTTAATAATAAGATATTTAGACATTTATAATATATATATTATTTTTATTATGTTTTAATTTTTTATTATATTTAAAACTTATTTCTTTATTTAGTTTAATGGACAATTTACCAATAGAATTAATAGAAAATATATACAATTATGTATGTAAAGATAATGATGCAATTTTTTGTTATAAACTAAGAACATTAAATACTGCTTTTTTAAAAGTGGTTGATAAATATCGAGATGGTTTCAAACATGTGTATTTTCCAGACAGATTGTTCATAAGAGCACAATATCCTGTTTTTAAATGGTTTTTTGAAAATTGTTTATATTTTGATTATAATGATTTAATAAAACTAATATTATACAATAGATGTGATATTTTAGAAAAATCAATTGAATACAAAACAAACCGAAATATCATGTTTACACGAAGAAATGTATTTGATATGAGATTTTACTTTACCTCTTTCAATATATTTAATTTACAAGGAGTTAGCACATCTTTAATCTTATATGCTTGTGAATGTAATAGATTAGATATAGTTAGATTTTTATTAGAAACTGATAGAGGTAAGTGTTATAGTTCACAAATAACAAATGCTGTTCGAGTATGTGTAACAAAACGCTATGTTGAAATATTAGATTATTTAATGTGTAACTATTCAAACTATATTCGTAATTTTCATAATTTTATCACATTTTGCATTAGTTCACTAGAAAATGAATTTATAGACACATTTGTTTATTTATTAAATAACAACAAAATTAATATGACAGATTCAATGCGTAATCAATTATTAATAAGTGATATAGATGATAATCGTTTAGTTGAATATTTATAACTTAAAACTACAATTATAATAATAAATAGATGTAATGAATAGAAACGATATTAAAATATTATTATGTTTAAATCGTTTTTTACCCAATGATATATCAAGATTGATCATAAAATTTAAACGTGAAAGTGAGTTTAACGATGCATTAATTGAACGAACGGAAATAGATTTTCATAATTGGTTAGAATATGATATAGATATACGAAGTTATTTAGGCAGTGTTATGATGAATTATCAAAATAATATTGTTTATCATAATTTAGATTATATACAAAATAAAATACATGAATCATATTTATATGGAATATCATATTATGATTATTACAATTATTATGAAAGAAATCGCAATTTATTAAATATAAATCGTTATTATGTTCGTAATGTTCCACTAAGAGATTGCTATCTTTCAAAATGGTATAAAACAACTGAAAAAAATAATTTACCTTGGAGAAGAATTCATGATTTAATTAAAATTAAAGATCTTATCAAAATATTTGTTTATGATGAATATTTAGAACAAAACCATCAAATTCAATCTTTTATTAGAGAAACTACATTTAAGGAAAAGATATTATTGATGAATAAAATTGGTATAATATGGCATTATGATTTTTTTTATGGTCATATTTATTTATTTGATTCAAATTATCAAACTATTTGAAGATATTTAAATATAAATAATCTATATTATAAAAGAAGATGAGAGTTGAAAAAAGAGATGGATCAATTGAAGAAGTTTCATTTGATAAAATTACAACTCGTATTGTTAGTTTATGTAATGATGTAAAATTATTACCTTTAACTGAAATTGATCCACAATTAGTTGCACAAAAAGTAAGTTCTGAAATATATGATGGTGTTAAAACAGTCGAATTAGATTTATTAAGTTCAGAAATCGCAATATCACTATATACACGTAATGTTGAGTACAAAGAATTAGCATCAAGAATTGCTATTTCAAATCATCATAAAAATACTAAAAATACATTTTCAGAAAAAATAGTAGATTTATATAATTATACTAAAGCAGGTGAACCTAAACCATTAATAAATACAGAATTATATAATGTTGTTACAATGTATCGTGAAAGAATTGATACATATATAGATTATTATCGTGATTATGAATTTGATTATTTTGGATTTAAAACATTGGAAAGAAGTTATTTATTAAAAATTGATGATCAAATAGTTGAAAGACCACAAGATATGTTTATGCGTGTTGCTCTAGCAATCCATATTGATAATATTGAATTAGCATTCAATACATATGATATGATGTCAAATCGTTATTTTATTCACGCTACTCCTACACTTTTTAATGCAGGTTCACAATTACAGCAATTTTCAAGTTGTTTTTTATTGACAATGGAAAGTGATAGTGTTGTTGGTATTTACAATACATTAAAAGATTGTGCACAAATCTCTAAATATGCAGGTGGAATTGGATTATCAATTCATGATATTCGTGCAAAAAATTCATTTATTGCAGGAACAAATGGTAAATCAAATGGAATTGTTCCGATGTTGCGTGTATTTAATGAAACTGCTCGCTACATAGATCAATGTGTTGTACCAGAAACAATTATTTATACATCAAAGGGATTAAAACAAATACAACATTGTGATAAAGAAACAGAAATATTTACAACAAATGGATTAGAAACTATTGAAAATATACTTGAACATTCATATACAGGTGAAATATTAAAAATAGAAACAATGCATTCAATCCAAAATTTAAAGATTACACCCGAACATCCTGTTTTGTGTTTGAAAAATCAAAAAACTGGAACAAATTACAATACAATTATAAATAGATTAGATCACAATTTAATAAATAATGAATATGTTGATGCAAAACATTTAACATCAGATGATATGTTAGTATTTAAAATACCGGAATATGAAGTAGATGATGTTTATATCACAGAAGATGATTGTTATTTATATGGTGTCGTGTTGGGTGATGGATGTATGAATAATTCCAGTTATAGTTGTTATGTTTCATTGGATAAAACGAGTAAACGCCATATATCGGATTGGATTGAAACATATTTAAATAAAAATTGTATTAAAAATTATACAACAACAAAAGACAATACTGTTAGAATATATTGGAATCGTAATACTATCATTCCATTCAAATATAATGATATATATGATGAAAACCGAGAAAAATACATACATCATAAATGGTTGAATTTGCCTATAAGTAAAATACAACATATTATTAAAGGTTTAATTGATACGGATGGGTGTCGTCACAAAGAATTGACTTTTGATAATACATCATATAAATTAATTGAATCTTTTAGATATTTATTATTGAGGATGGGGATTCCAACAAGTGGATATATTCGTGATCGCATTGGTGAAAAACATGAAACGAAATACGGTGATATAATTGAAAATAAAAAAATATCATATACAATTCATATTCCTAAAACACAAATTATATCTGATTTATTAAAAATCGAAAAAGGTAAATTTTTCAAATATTTTGTACATAAAAATTATATTTATACAAGAATAAAAAGTATTGAAAGTGATATATTCAATGGAGTATTATATGATTTACAAATGAAAGAAACACATAATTATATGATACATAATGGAATTGTTCACAACGGCGGCGGGAAACGCAATGGTTCATTTGCTATATATATTGAACCGTGGCATGCAGATATTTTTGATTTTCTTGAATTAAAAAAAAATCATGGAAATGAATTAGAAAGAGCAAGAGATTTATTTTATGGATTGTGGATACCAGATTTATTTATGGAATGTGTCCAAAAAAATACCGATTGGTGTTTGTTTTGTCCAGATAAATGTCCTGGATTAAGTGATACATATGGATCTGAGTTTGAAACATTATATCGTGATTATGAATCACGTGAAATGTATACACAAAAAGTAAGTGCTCAAAAACTTTGGTTTAGTATTTTAACAAGTCAAATTGAAACTGGAACACCATATTTATTGTATAAGGATGCATGTAATCGCAAATCAAATCAACAAAATCTTGGAACAATTAAATCTTCTAATTTATGTACGGAAATAGTTGAATATACATCACCAGAAGAAAGTGCAGTTTGTAATTTAGCGTCTATATCATTGCCTAAATTTGTAATTGAACCTGATTATAAAGAACACGAATTAGTGATATATTCAAAACCAAATTGTATTTATTGTCTTGCTGCAGAAAACTTTTGTAAACTATATGGTATTGAATATGAAAAACGATCTTATAATGATATAACGATTAGTCCAGAACAACCCGTTGGTGTAACATTTCCAAAAATATATACAAGTCGCAACGAGTTTATTGGTGGATATACTGAATTAGAAAAGTTTTTTAGACCCAGTTATGATTTTGAAGGATTGAAAAATACTGCAAAAACTTTAGTAGTTAATTTGAATAATATTATTGATCGTAATTATTATCCTACAGAAAAAACACGTAGATCAAATATACGCCATCGTCCTATTGGTATTGGAGTTCAAGGATTAGCAAATACATTTTATCGATTAAGAATAGGATTTGATTCACCAGAAGCGCGTGAATTAAACAACAAAATATTTGAAACTATTTATTATGGTTCATTAGAACAATCCGTAGAAATTGCAAAAAAGAGACAAACCGTTATTGAAACATACAAAATGATGATAAGTGATATTAAAAGTGAAATATATGAATTAGAGATTATTAATTATAAATCTAAATACAATATATTAGATGCAGAAATTGAGAGAACTGAATATTTAGGAACATATTCAACTTATATTGGATCACCTATTTATAATGGTAAATTACAATTTGATTTATGGAATGAAACAGTAGATGACAGTTTAAATAACTGGACTGATTTACGAAAACAAGTTGGTGAATATGGTGTTCGTAATAGTTTATTGGTTGCTCCAATGCCAACTGCATCAACTTCTCAAATAATGGGTAATTTTGAATGTTTTGAACCAATTATATCTAATGTTTATACAAGACGTGTTTTATCTGGAGAGCATATGGTTGTTAATGATTATTTAGTTCGAGACTTAAATCTTTTTGGATTATGGAATCCAGATATGAAAGATCGATTAATTGTTGATTCAGGTTCTATTCAAAGTATACCAGAAATACCTGATTTATTGAAACAAAGATATAAAACAGCATGGGAAATAAAACAAAAATGTTTGATTGATATGTCTGTTGATAGAGGAAAGTTTATATGTCAATCGCAAAGTTTGAATTTATTTATGGAAGCACCTAACTTTTCTAAACTAAGTTCTATGCACTTTTATGGATGGAAACATGGATTAAAAACCGGAATGTATTATTTGAGAACAAGACCATCAAGTAAAGCAATTCAATTCACTGTATCACCTGAGGTTTGTGAAAGTTGTAGCGCTTAATATTTAAAAATTATATTTATAATAGTTAAATAATGGATTCATTAACAGATATTGATTTTTTGAGTAAATACGATGAATACAAAAATTCAAAGAAAGAAAGTATCGAAAAATTGATAATGTTTTTAAATTCATTAACAGTAAATAAAAATTATCATAATAAAAAAATGACAAAATATTATAACAATAGAGACAATTCAATTAAATCAATAAATAATTTTTTAAACAAATGTTCTGTATCAAACATTGAAAAAATTAAAATTGAAATATTTAAATGTATTGACAAAAATATAGTAAATGATGTTTTACAATCTATAATAGATAAATGTATACTAGAACCTGGATATACTGATTTATATATCAAAATAATTAAAAGCATACAAGACGAATACAAAGTTGATATATCAAGTATTATTGACAAATCAATTGAATCTGTTTATATTGAAAAAATATATACAAAAGATTATGATGGATTATGTGAATATAATCGTTCTAATGATAGATGTATTGCATTGAGTTTATTAATATCTAAATTAGAAAAAAATGATTTATTGAAAAATTATACTAAATCTATTATAAAAAAATGTTTCAATAAAATCAATATTGAAAATGATGATACAACATTTAAATATATCTGTTGTTTATTTACAATTTTTGAATCAAATCCATTATTGATTCATATTTTTGATAAACAATTGTTAGAATTAAAAAAAAATATAAAGTGTAAAAAAACTTTATTTCGTTTAATGGATATATTAGATTTAAAGAAATAATATATAATACTAAATATTATGAATAATATATATTATGCTCCTGCAAATTTAAACAATACTAGTTATATATCTGGAGGTATTGGAGATGAGATAGAAGGTATAATGATTAATTCAGATACTACATTTGTTGAAACAGATAATCGTTATAATGAATTATATGAAATTAAAAAGGAACTTTTAAAACATTTAAATGGTGACATTGATTACAGTGTTTTAGGAATTGATGAAGAGTTTGAAAATGAAACCGTTGATGATGAATTAATAAAATTATTTAATCAATTTGTAGTTAAGTTCAAAAAACACCAAGCAGAATTAATTGATACGGAAAACATATTATTGAAAGAATTAGAAAAAAACCGCCAAGATGTAAAATTAATTGATACTATGATGGAAAATGTAAAAATATTACAAAAAGATTATCCAGGTGAAACAGATGTAACTGAAAAATTAATAGAACTAGGAAAATCTATACGTGATAATAGTAAAATTGGAGAGATACGAAAAAATTATATAGTTTCTAGAAAATCTATAAATTCTGATTTAAATTTCATTCGCTACATAAATCGTTTTAATAAGAATAATACGTGTGTATTTTGTTATTCAAATAGTGTAGATGTATTTTTTGATCCATGTGGTCATACATGTTGTCGTGAATGTAGTGATAATTTGTCAGACAGTAAACGATGTTTCATTTGTAGAACTTCAGTACATAATGTAAAAAAATTATATTTTAGTTAATTATGTATTTGTATATATTATTGATGGCGGCAATTATCTCATTTTTAATATATAAATATACAACTGCACAAAAGAGAATACACGAGTTTGAAGGTGAAATAGCAAAAACACCAGAACAAATACAGCACGGTTTAATGTTTCGTAAAGAAAAACTTGGTGATAAAGTGGGTATGTTATTTTTAATGAAACTTGATAATCATTCTTTTTGGATGAAAAACACATATATTCCATTAGATGTCATATTTTTAGACCGTGATATGAGAGTAGTTGGATTTGTAGAAAATACAACACCACTGTCACTAAAATCTATATCTATAGACAAACAATCTCAAAATATTTTAGAAGTTAATAGTGGAACAGTAGATAAATATCATATAAAAAAACGAGATAAAATCGTATTTACAGAAAAAAATCCATAAAGATGGATTAGTTTTTCTTTTTTTTTACATAAGTCACATAGTTACACACTTTTTTTTCACTTTTTTTATGTATCAAATGCTGATGGAACACCGGCACGATGCTTATCAACTTCTGAAGCAACAGGCATTTCAATATCCTGATGCATATCCGCAATCGGAGCAAGATTTGGATATAGTTTTTCATTCTCAATACCCATTCTTTTCAACTGCTCCACCAAGTAATTCATCTTGATTGCTGCATTTTTCCATTTTGTCATTTGATTTTCTGGAAGTTTGATTATGATTCTTTGAGTTGGAGATTCATAAATAGTTTTTTGAAAAACATGACGTCTATTTGGCATTTCATTTATAGATACAGATGGATCAAGCATTTCACATGAAAAGTAGAGTTTTGTTCGAGGACCTAAACGGAAGTTTGAACGAGTGGTTCGGCCGAGTGGATCCACACTTATCGTATGTTTTGGTAAAAATGTATCTCTTTCTGCCCAGTAAACATAAACTATTTTACCAGTTCTGTTATCATAGTTACGAAATGCTTGTATTTGTGGACGATTGGATACTGCAACAACCACACGATATTCCCTTGCTTGTAGACGCGCCGCAATTATTGCATCTCGGTCAGTGCTTGGCAATAGTTGATCTTCTGTTTGAGTATCAGATTGAGCTCTGCGATTTGCCACCACTTCTGGTGGTGGTGGCATTTCTTCATATTGAGGTGCTGGTTGATTTCTAGAGTTAATTCCAGCAATGTATCGTATTGCTTCACCCTCCTCAGTTCGTAGCAAAGTAAAATAGTGTATTTTTTCATCTACTGTCATAAGATGTTGATAATTTTCACTATTTTTGCGAATCAAGTATGCGCGGTAATCACCACCAATCCATGTAGTATCTTTCCATAGGATTTCCCAGTCTTGAATTGTTATCTCTGGATGAGTCAATCTTGGATGATGACTCATACAAGTTCTTCGGTTGTGTCCACCCTGTCCACATAGACCACAAGGCATTTTGTCTTTTCTTATACCTAATTGATTTATAGATATTTTCAAATTCTTGAGAGATTTTGTATTATTTTTTGAAAAATGATGTTTTTTACATTATTATAAATTTGAATATATATATTTAAATATATATCACTATATATAACAAAAATGAGCAGTCTTGTCTCATGTATGTTAGCAAAAGATTATATGGAGGGAATGAAAATACCCAAACGATTAAACAAAAAACCACCTCCAATAGGATGGTGGATGTCAGAAAAATTAGATGGTTATCGTGCAATATTTTTAACAAGTCATAGACAATTTGTATCTAGAAACAATAAAACTTATAATGCTCCAAAATGGATGACGGATTTATTGCCAGAAGTTGATTTAGATGGAGAACTTTATTGTGGGCGTGATAATTTTGAACAAATGGGAACTGTTCGTAAAAAAAATCCAGTTGATGAAGAATGGATAAATATAAAGTTTCATATATTTGATGCACCATCACATCCAGGAAATTTTCATGAAAGATATTTATATTTAAAAAAAATATTTGAAATCATTCAAATACAATGGGCAACCATAAGAGCAACACTTGATGAAAAGTTTCACAATTTAGAATGTCCAGTTAAAATTGTTAATCAATTCAAAATAACATCAATTGATCAAATGAATGATTATTATAAAAGTGTCATAAGAATGAAAGGTGAAGGAATTATGTTAAAAGATCCTGAATCATATTATGAATCTAAACGATCAGATTTTATGTTAAAATATAAACCTGTATATGACGCAGAAGCAATCATTGTTGGATATAATAAAGGCGTTGGCAAATATGAAGGAAAATTAGGGTCTTTT
>MDTC01182004.1_pt1 | contig 22849 bp, 13 predicted proteins | sample 811181 | NCBI WGS metagenome assembly MDTC01 (sample SAMN05326644, study PRJNA326480) | marine metagenome | isolation source: seawater | place: Pacific Ocean: North | collected 2011 | reverse complement strand
GAGACCGATTCTCTGAATGTCTCTTGCCTCGCGAACATATGGAATATTGGCTCCGCAGAGGAACTCAACACGCAGAAGTGAGATTTCAATACGGAATTTGAGAGCATGGGTTAGACACGCTTGCCAATTCCGGACCCAGACGCCCTGTACTTCGGCAGCGGTCAGACTCTTGACCAGCGACATTGTCTCAAGCTCCATATCTAGGGCTTCGCGGTCGGTGACACAGGTCGTCCCTTCAGGACATGGGAATGTAACGGATTTCGCAACGTCGGTGAGAATTGGACCCACCGTATCGACAGCCGAACTCATTTGCTCGACCCCAGGACCTGGGTTTCCAGCTGCCCCTGCTGCATTTCGATAATTCACCATTTCATCTCTCAGTCCGCCAATGGAGTTGGTCACGTGAACGTTGACCGGCTGTGCGGCTTGAGAGATGGTCGCAGGGTCACCAAATCCTTGCGGAATGGGGAATCGACCATTGGCGTAACAGGGGTCGCTTACGTCCTTGAGCCAGTAGTAGGCTTCGGTGGCCAGCGTCAACAAGTTGCTGGTCAATTGACCCCCGTTGGCTTCAAAGGCGTCTGCCTTGAAGTTGGGCTCCAAATAGATGGCGTTGAAGTCGTCTATTTGCGTGTTTGCCCGTGCCATACTTGGGTCATCTGCGCCGAGACCTTGTGCTTCCAACACGGCGCGTTCGTCCCGAATGAGCCGTTGCAACTGTCGCGACATCGCCCATAGCTCAAGTCCAAAATTCACACCATTGCGATGGGTTGCGGACAGGGCTTGTACGATGGGCTTGAGGGCCAATAGCGTGTTACCGGTATACCCGTTCTCTTCGCCCCATTCTGCTTTATCGAAATAATCATCAATGGCGGCCAACGGAATGACATCAGCGACATTGCCATCAGCGACTGCCGCTTGCATCTCCTCGGTGACGCGCACTCGGATGAACTGAACCAATTCAAGCATCGTGATCTCTCGAACCTCGGTCAAGAGCGGCTGATCGAATAGGGAGTCACCGTCTCGAACCGTCACGATCCCGTTGTACGTACCCGCGTCGTGGAACTGGTGATCAATGGTGGCCTCATTGGGTCCCGCAACTTCAGCATCGCCGTCGCCGTCAAAGTCCCATTCGTAGCGCGTGATGGGGTCGCCCGGCGCACCAGGTTGTGCATTTACCTGGAACCGCATACGTGCGATCTCATAAATCTGCGCAGGCACATCGATGCCCTGAACAATCGGGTCGACGTCTCGAACTTCCACACGAACAACCACGCTGCTGCTGCTGTCTTCATCGTGAACGGTCAGAGTCACACTGTAGGTTCCATTCTCAACAAATGTGTGAACGGGCCGCACACCGGCGCCTGGGTCCGTGCCATCATCAAAGTCCCACTCGTACCGCGTAATCGGGTCGGACCCACTGCCAGCTCGACTGCCACGGCCGTCGAATTCAATGGGTGTTCCCTGAGGCACGACGTACGGACCACCGGCATCAGCGACGGGGTCTACATCAGCTATAGTGACTCTAAATGCCTGACTGCCCGTCAGTCCAAGACTGTCTTCCACGGTCAGCCGACCATTAAAGATGCCATCATTTTCTGTCGGGAAGTTCGGTCTCACACCTTCCGCGTCGAATTGGCCATCACCATCCCAATCCCATCGGTATGCGACGATACTATCGGCCGCTTCTGGTGGTCGAGATTCCGAACCATCGACTTGGAGCCCATCTCCTTCTGTGGCTGCGTAAGCGATCTCACCTGGAACCGCATTGGGGTGTCCGTTGGTGATGGCGACGGCCACAGGTGGTCCGTTGACAATGAACGATCGAGTCTGGCCGCGGGTCGCTCCGTTACAGTTGGCGATTTGCAGCGCAACGGAATACTCACCCGGTGCGTTGATCTCAGCTCCTTCGTTATACGGCTGCGAGGCCGCACCAGCTCGGTTTAGAGTGGCCTCGATACGTGACGCACAGGTGTCTGGCCCAACAACGTCCCAACTGACTTGTGCGGAACGGACTAAGCTGTTGTCAGCCGGTCCAGTAATATCGACGCTCACCGGTTCGGCGATGAGATATTCACGAGTGCCAACGCCTTCGTTGCCGCAACTGTCTGTCGCCGTGACTCGGAGAGTGCGGCCACAACCATCGTCCTGGACGGCCCGTATAATGGATGGGTTTGGATCGGCATCCACAATATCGATGGAGGGCTCGGGCACTTGATTCGGATTGTAACAAACACCATCACGGAGTTCGTTTCCAATGGTCACCTCCGGTGCAGTTCGGTCGAACAAGATACGACCACCAGCGGTGAGTTCAGCGGATGCACCGTTGTCGTCCTCTAGGAGAACATCGATGGACTGACGCCCCTCTGGCACTAGGTTTCGTGGGTCGACGTCCAAGTCGACTTGAACAGGTGCGCCGTTGTCGGGCGTATCGACCAGTCGGCTTGCGACTTCCTCACCAGCGATGAAGATAGTGACTGTGACTGGGTCACCAGCTGGGTCACTGACGGACACGCTGACAGTGAACGGTGCATTTCCAAAACAGGGGTTGTCTGTCGCGCGCGGTGACAAAACCTCACCCTGTGGAGGAGCCTCATCAAGCACTGCAATTTCCGCTTCGCTGGCAGGCGAACATGAACCCTGGCGGTCACAGACGATTAACCTAATAGTCTGAACCGTGTTGATCTGCCATTCTCCGCTTGTGTAGTTGTCGACGATTTCCCCTTCTCGGTCAGCCGGATTGTCGTCGCTCCCATAGAGTCCATCGCCGTCCGTATCCCACTTATATGTCACAATTTCATCGCACGGTGCGTTCGGATCTCTAGAGCCACGTCCGTCGAGACGCACAGCCAAAAAGCCGTTGTTTGTTGGCCCTGTCGTATACGGGCCGCCCGCATCGGAGATGGGTGGTACGTTTTGTGAGTCGATTGCGACCTCCACAATCGTTGTACCTGAACGGCCGGTTTCGTCGACAACGCGCAGGGCGGCTGACATCACGATCTGATTGTTCGCATCTGGGAGCGCCACGGCAGCACGCGTGACGTTCTCGCCTGTTGCATCGTCATATTGGCCATCACCATCAAAGTCCCACTCATACCGTTCAATTGCGAAGCCTTGACCGTCTGGTCCATTGACTGTGCTATTACCACCGGAGAATGTGACATTATTTGAACAGCCTGTTCGGTTTGGAGTTGCCGTCGCCACGGCGTTTGGTCCGTCGACAACGAGAAGCCGCGCTGTCGCGGTGCCAGTCGCACCGAATCTGTCGGTGGCAGTGAGCTGAATTTCGTAATCGCCGGCGCCGTTAATGCCGAATCCATTGAGCTGTGCCCAAGTAAACTGAGGCGCTGCTTCATTGGAATCTTCAACGCCGTTTCGGTCCAGGTCCCAACTCAGGGCTACAACGGCATCACCGCACGCCGAATCGGGGTCGCTCGTCCCGTCGCTATTGAGTGTCAGGGATTCGCCAACCGCGATGGCATATGGCCCGACCACAGCCCCGTCGGCATCGCGATAGCCACCTGCATTGGCAGCCGGTGAACGGTTTCCTTCTGTGACGGCCACGGTCCCTGTCATTTCATTGGTGTTGTTCCGGCTATCAGTCCCTCTCAAGCCGATGACATTGTCGTTGCCAAAGGTGAACTGGGAGAAGCGCATGGTCGTCTGACGGCCCATCGTATCCATCGCATCATCATAGCGTCCATTGCCATTCATATCCCATTCCCAAGACGTAATCTCGATATCGGGGTGAGGGTGGAAACACGCACTGGCATCCAGGTTAATCTGCGCATTACACGCGACTGGATTCGGGTTGATGGTAAATGCTGCCACCGGGTCGACTTCATAGACGTGCAAAACACTTGTGTCGGTGCCGGTTTGACCGAAGCCATCGGTGACTTCAAGCGTGATGGGGTAGGTACCCGCCGCATCGACACCAAAGCCGCTGAGGTCAGCAGCGGACACGTCGATTCTGGCCTCAGCACCATCGCCATTTTCATCCAATTGGGTGACATCGGCCGTAAAATTGTCGTCGGCATCAATATCCCAACGATAGGCACTCACGAAATCTTCGGGATCAGGGTCTGATGATTGAGACCCATCCAGGGTCACGCTCTCACCGATGAGGATATGATATTGCCCTTCCGGCGGGTCCGTTGGGTCAGCGTCAGCCGTCGGCGGCGTTGGCGGAATGTCATAGGCGACATCATACCGAACCCATAAGCTTTGGCGGCCCGTATTATCAGTGACCCGCAGGTAGGCTTGAACCGGTGGAATCTGCCCGTCTTGCAGAGGCAGGTCGAAAACCAGTTGAAAATTGTCGACCGCGTCGGTCGATGTCGGGTTGACGGCTGCACCATCAACGGGTGCATTGTCTGGGTTAAATAGCCATTCGTAACTGGCAATGGTGTTCCCTGGAACAGGGCTGAAACTCTCACGCCCGTCAAGGGTCACATTGGCGACACCTGTTCTTTGGCCGATTGCGGCCGGATTTGGTGTCTGGACAACCAAAGCCGTTGGTCGAGCGGTGTAGCGAGCGACAGTGGTGGTCGCCGTGTGAATGGCTCCGAAACTGTCCGTGACGCGAAGGGTGACCGTATTGTTAGGGAGACCCGTATCGCGATTCGCTGGCCCATCCATATTGGCCTCAATGACAGCCCAAGCAACCGTCGGATTCGCACCTGTTACATCGATGCCAGCATCGTTAAAGTCTCCGTCCCCATTAATATCCCAAGCGTACTCGACGATGGAATCACCGCAGGGCACATCATCGTCCGATGAGCCTCGGCCATCGAGAACTAAGTCATCTCCTTCAAGAACGACGTAGTTTGCATCGGCGACACGTGCAACAGGCGCTCGATTACCCTGATTGACAGCAACATCGATTTGGGTACTGTGAGTTCGCCCCAAATCGTCCGTCACGCGCAGAGTGACCTGGTAATCTCCGAAACGGCCATAGGCATAGGTAAATCGTTCACTCGCCCCTTCAAATCCGGCTTCACCGTCAACATCCCAGTCGTAGTTTGAAATGGACCGTTGGGGATTTGGATGGTAACTCGCCGTACCGACAAAGGTGATTTCTTGTTGGCAGGCTGCGGGATTAGGCTGCGCTGTCGCAACAGCAACCGGATCTCTCGGATAGATGGTCAGGGTTGTCTCTGCTGTTGCGCTGGCACCCGCACTGTCGGTCACGCGGATTCGAACGACTCTCGGCTGTTCCACCGGGAAGTTCTGGAAGAAATTCCAGGCGATGGTTGGCGTCGCCCCCTGGGCATCGTCATAATTACCGTCGTTATCAAGGTCCCACGCAATGCTGATGTTATCGCCACACCCGATATTCTGATCGTTGCCGGACCCGTTTAATTCAAGTTCAGCGCCTTGCTCTAAGACATACGGACCGCCATGGGCCGCCGCTGGAGCCACATTCTGAGCCGGATTGACACGAATCGCGACGGTCGTTGTCTTGGTCTGTCCGATGCTGTCGACGACCTGAAGTGTCGCGGTGTAGTTGCCGCGAGTTGGGTATGTGAACTCAAACGTTTCTGAAAAGTTGTCATTCTCATCCGGTGTTTCAAAGTCAGGGTCTCCATCGCCTTCCCACCAAAGGCCATCATTGGCGTTGACATCCCAGCGATAGGCAACAATGCGACTCTCTGGATTTGGATGAAAAGATTCTGTGTGATCAAAGGTGACAAGACCGGCGTTACCACCAGCACACCCCTCTGAGACCTCGGCTGGTGCAACTTCACCGATGGCGACTGGCTTCGGGTTAAAAATCGAGGGCGTCATAACCAAGTTGCCCATGGGCTGGGCTAAGCGACCGCCCGCCCGACTACATGTGACGGAGTGGTCTCGACAGTATGTATCGTAAATCCGTCCATGAACGTCATAATTGCTCATGGGGTTATTATTGTCTGCGTGGCGGTCTTGAGCGCGGAGGTAATAGGTGTTGAATTCACGAACCCAATCGCGATTACCGATGATTTCGATTTCTGGTGTACCGGTTCGAAACCCTTTCTGGAGAGAGTACATGGCGTAGCTACTGCCGCACCGCTCTTGGTTGTAGACACCGCTGGTATCTCCACAGAGGTAATCCCCGAACTCCCACATGCTATCAGCCCAGTGGCTACCCACGCTTCGCTGATTGGTCCAGTTGTTGGCCAAATGAGCGACATATGTATCGTAATTACTGCGCAGAGCACCTCGGCTAAATCCCGACTGACGCGCAAAGGCCGTCGCGCCATCGTTGCTGTTAAATTGATGAATACCAAGCCAACGCGCTGCAACCAAAGAGCCGCCCGTCAGTTTGAAGTCACCCCGACCGGACGATGAGCGATATCCGGCACCGCCATCGCCTCGTTGATTATTGATCAGATTGTCGGCGATTCTGTATTTGTGCTTGTTATTGACGAAGACACCATAGGGACTGCCCGCAATTTCTGCACTTTCAAGTCCGATGTAGGCCCATTGAGACGTCGAAGCATCGCTGGTATTACATCCAGCAGAGCCATCATAATCGCCATAAATCCATCCACCTCGAGCACAGCCACCATCGATTTGTTGCGCGCCCAATTGGTCTGCCATTTCTTGGATGTAATTCTCCCAGTTGGTCCCCCGCAATGCCCCGTAGGACACGGGCGTTCCAGCGAGGGCAGGAAGCACTGTTGCCATCCCGCCGAGATTGACGCCCATTCGGTACACGTTGGCGCTGCCCCGTGCATACCCGCCTTGATTATTGGCTGTTCCAGCCAGTCGGTTACATGTTCGGTCCGTTCCATCGGGATTATAACCGCATGAGTTTTCTTCTTCGCCACCAGGAATGCCTCGGAGCCCACCATTGGCTGACAAGTGATTTGCGAAGCGCATGGCTGTCTCCGCATACGGTGAATTGTGCCAGCGTTCTGAGTTGTCGTCGAACCAGTCTTGGCGAATGTTCTGCGAATTCGGCAAATTAAAAACCGACTCCGGCGGATAGGCTGGCAAGTGGCCGTTTATAGTGAACGCCCACAGAGACATACCGGTCGCTTCATCGAACTGGTCTTGTCCATGCAATTCTTGGTTGGAGCGCTGAATAGAGCCCATGGTTCTGTGGATGTACCAGAGAGATTCCTGAATCGCCATCTGGGTCATGATGTCTAATTGCTCATCGGTCCAATTACGCGGGTCATCCGATGGCTGGAAGTCGTAGATAAACAAGCGGAAGGTAGCAAACTTGTCTTCCTGGGTACACGTGTTCCGGACACGCACATTGATATTGAAGGAAGTATCTTCGCCCACATTGGGAACGACGAAGTTACGGCCGATATCGAGAACCGCATTGGCATCACCATTACGCCCAACATCCCGACGATGCTCTTCGTCGTAATTGCCGTCACGGTCGGTATCCCACCAGACTTGATACGAGCCACAATTGGCCCTCCGAATCATCGCCTTGAGCGTGATGCGAGCCTGTTCATGGGCCGGATGAGGCAAGGTCGGATTGACCTGCGAATACGGTATTGGCTTGACCTCGTTATCCTCAAGGTCCTGCGCACTGGCGGGGACCGCAAACAAGGCCACAACAAGTGCGGCAGCAAAGATGCTGAAGTATCGTTTCATAACCTCCCCCTCTTCCGTGTCGTCACACGGTCTTGGGTCGCAATGAATGGCTCTCTGTTTTCCCCCAAGAAACCATTCAGATCTTACATGTATACATGACCGGCCGAATCACGCGAAGCGGTCGTCCGAGAGCATTGTAGATCAAAGTGCATGATAATTTCATGCTTCATTGAAAAAATTTACATAGAGAGAATGATTTTTTAAGGAGATGAAGTCAACTTGTCATCGACCTTGATGAAAAACTGAGCTTAAAATACTGTCATTTTGACTCAATTTAGTGCCCATGAGTGAGAAAAGGGCCGATCCATGGTTGTCAGAAAAAGCCGAATTATTTTCGACTTTCTGAAATGACCTTCAGTAACGCCGAAGCCAATCGGCGCGCCGCCTCGGGATAGCGTGCTTTCCATTCTGGACTGGTGAAAAACACCGCGCCTAGACTCGGCACAGTCACCGATGTTTTATTAAGTGTCCTATATGTGTCTGCCGCAATCGATGAGAGGCGGTAGATTTGTCGCTTATCGCGACCCACTTTTCTGGTTAGTTTGGGATCGGCGATACTCAAGAGTTTGATCTGGTCACCAAAAGTTTGGTCAGCGGTTGCAAGCGTGTCGCCTCCAAGGCCACTGACAAAGAATAAGCAAGCAGGCTTACTGCCATCGAGGACTCTTAAAATGCCTTCATCGAGATTTTTCTCAACGATGCGAAACCGCTTATAATCTGGGTTGAGGCGACGAAACAATCTCCACGTTATATAGGATCCAGAGCCATATTGATTGACAATGATCGGGTGTTTTTCTGGGTCAAGCTCCGTCAGCGAGTTGGCTTTGACCTTACGGTGACAGAGAAGGTGGGTGTATTCGGGATAAACCGTTGCTGTTCTATCGACCGTGAGAGCCGAATTTGGCTTTTCGAATTGGTGCAGTGCGTGGGCGTCATCCTGAGCGATAATTGCATCGCATCGACGAGGGTTTGAGTCCATCATCTCGAGATTTTCCCATGAACCACGTGTCTCGACGACCACAACATCCGCCTGGTCTTTCAAGCGATCAGCCAGCAAAGTGCCATAGCGGTGATAATTATTGCCCGGCTGAGCTGTGCAAATCCGAATTTTGGGCTTCTTCGGCTTGACTGTCTCTACCTGAGGGCTGTCCTCAACGCTTTTCACCACTGGGGCGTCTTGCGCATGGCCCTGCTGAACAAGGCAGATGACCAAAGTGCAGACAACGGACAATTCCAAACGATTACGAAACATCAAATCCCTCCTTAGGCGACCCGTAAGCGAATTAGTGATCGGAGTAATCAGCCTTGTCAACGCTCGAAACATATTCCTCGAGCGACTGGACTAAGCCGTCAATGGTATATTCATGAGCAACCGCAACAACCCGAAAGCCATTTTCGGCCGCAGTCTGAGCAGTAACAGGCCCGATACAAACAACAACGCAGGTCGAGCGAATATGTTCTAAATTTGTTGAATTAAATTTCGAGACAAAGTTTGTCACTGTACTCGAGGACGTAAAGGTTATGATGTCAAACGCCCCATCGATAAGGCGTTCATGAACACCCAAGTCGACCTGAGCCGGGACCGTTTTATAGACAGGCAAAACAACGACATCGGCCGCTACACGGAGTGCATCGGGTAAGGTATTGCGAGCGATCAGTGCCCTGGGAATCAGAATCTTCTGGCCCGCCAAACCGACTTGCCCCAACGCATCCAGCAAGCCCTCGGCAACGTATCGTTTCGGCACAAGGTCTGCCACGAGGCCGCGCTTGACCAGTCCTTCGGCCGTCGCAGGACCAATACAGGCAATTTTGATCGTGCCGAAAATGCGCAAGTCAGCTCCGGCGTCGAGAAGTTGATCCAGAAAGAAATTGACGGCATTGGCGCTGGTGAAAACAACCCAGTCAAAACACTGAAATGTACTGATTACCTCGGCTATCCCATCAGGTATTGGTTCAAAATCAATGGTTGGATACGGAATCACCTGGGCGCCTAGGTCGCTTAATCGTGTCGAGAGTTCGCCACGTTGCCGATGACTGCGAGTAACGACGATTCGTTGGCCAAACAGTGGTCGCTTTTCATACCAGGAAATTGTTCTTCGTAGGTTGACAATCTCGCCGATGACAATCGTCATCGGTGCTGTCATTTTTTGAGCCGCCGCCGCATCGACCATCCCGTCTAAGTCGGTGACGACCGTCTGCTGGTCCGCGCGGGTTGCCCAGCGAACCAGAGCGACAGGCGTTTTCTGCGGACGTCCAGCCGCGATCAAGTTATCTCGAACCCGCGACAGCCGTTTAGCAGCCATATAGAAAACGATGGTATCAAGGGATGCGAGGGCCCCCCAATTTAAGTCTGTATCAGGTTCATCGTCCCTCGAATGACCAGTACACAGGCCAAGCGTTGAACCGTAATCGCGATGAGTTACAGGGATCCCTGCATAAGCGCAGCTCGCAATGGCTGCGGTAACACCGGGCACGACTTCAAATTCCAACCCGACTTTGCGCAGAGCCTCCGCCTCCTCCCCGCCGCGCCCAAAGACAAAGGGATCGCCACCTTTGAGGCGCACGACATGTCTACCTAGCCGACATTCATCAACCAGACGTTGACAGATCTCAGCTTGGGTCATCCGATAACTGGACCGCCCAGTTGGCACAAGGAGGGCGTCTGCCCGTGTATGTTGTAGGATCTCCGGATTGACCAAATAATCATAAATGACCGTGTCCGCTCGTCTGAGCAATGTCTGGCCTCGAAGCGTCAATAACCCTGGATCCCAAGGCCCCGCGCCGACGAGGTAGACTCGGCCTGCCACTCAGCCCCGCCCCCTCAAACGAGCGAGTATGTCTCGACCACCTGCATCGAGCAGGAGCTGGGCTACGTCTCGACCCAACTGGTCAGCGTCACGACCAAATCGGGTTTCAATAAGCCTCGTTTGCCCATCGGTCGTTGCGATGAATGCCCTGAGTCGTAAGTGGTCGCCGTCGGCTGTCGCATAGCCGCCCACCGGTACTCGACAATCTCCTTCGACAGCCCGCATGAAGGCGCGCTCGGCTGTCACACAATGTGCGGTTTGTTCGTCATGCAGCGCAGACAACACGGCCAATGTCTCCGCGTCATCGTCTCGACATTCAATGGCGAGTGCGCCCTGACCCACGGCTGGAATCCATTTTTCCGGATTGAGCGGAGAAAAGTCATAGCGGTCCTCAGTTTGTGTCAACCCCAGCCTCAATAAACCCGCCATAGCAAGGATGACAGCATCAACACGCCGCTCGCCGGACTCATACAAGCGGCCCATACGCGTTTGCACGTTCCCTCGAATAGGTTCCGTCCGCGCATCCGGCCAGCGCTCTTGGGCAAGGGCCATTCTTCGAAGACTGGCCGTACCAACGAGAGTCGGGTCCTCTACATCATCAACTCGCCGAACGATACAGTCTCGCACATCAGCGCGAGTTGGAATTGCCCCTAAGACCATACCCTCGGGCAATTGAGTCGGCATGTCCTTCAAACTATGCACGGCGCAATGTACAGCCTTGGCATACAAACCTTCTTCGAGTTCTTTGGTAAACAAACCCTTACCACCGATCTCAGCTAAGGGTTTATCCAAGATGTGATCACCCATGGTTTTGTAGACCACAAGTTCTGTCTCGAGACCGGGGTGCTTTTCACGCAGACGGTCTGCGACATAGTTCGCTTGCCAGAGCGCTAATGCGGATCCTCGGGTTGCAATTCTAAACGTCACTATTGGCTCCGTTCGTCTAGACCAAAAATACGTCTGATAATACCGATAGACTGTTCGCTATTGCCCTCGGCTGCCTGCTTTTTCAATTCCGTCAACGCGCCGTGGAGTACCTTGTTGAGAAGTCCATCCGCTAATTGCCCCATCAGCTCTTCATCCAGGGACCCATTCGACGTGAGACGCCGCCGAAATTTGTCGACTTCCGATGCTTTCATAACCGCGATCTGTTCCTTTAATTCCATAATCGTCGGTTTGAGGGCAAGCCCCGAAAGTTCCCCAATAAAGCGCTGCGCTTGCTCAAAAACCACAGCCTCAGCGAGGCGTGCCTCAGTAGCTCTGGTCTCTTTATTCTCATTAGAAATCCCGTTTAAATCATCAACGTCATAAACGTAAACATTATCCATCTGGTTGAGATCAGGGCACACATTTCTAGGCACCGCGATATCGATGAAAAAAATTGGGCGGTACTTTCTCGCCTTCATCACCGTCTTCATCATCTTAACATCGACGAGATGAGTCTTGGACGCTGTCGATGTGATGACGATGTCGACAAGACTCAGAAGTTGACCCAGTTCATTTAGATAACGCGGATGCCCTTGAAGCTCATTAGATAATGCCTGAGCACGCTCGAAACTACGATTGGCCACGTAAAGCTGAGAAATACCGGCATCGCGAATGTGTCGAGCAGCTAACTGCCCCATCTTGCCTGCACCAACCAGCGCGGCCTTCTTATCGTCGAGTTGACCAAATATTTGCCGAGCAAGTTGAATGGCAACACTGCTGATAGAAATGGCATGCTCGCCAATTCCGGTTTCACTCCGCACCTTCTTAGCAACGGAGAATGCGCGTTCAACAGCACGGTTGAGCAGTGGACCGGTTACGCCTGCTTTCCGGCATTTAGAATACGCTGATTTAAGCTGGCCTAGAATCTGAGGTTCACCAACGATCATGCTATCCAGACTGGCCGCCACCCGAAAAAGATGATGAATCGCTTCTCCACCACTGTGTTCATAGACATGAGGTACCAGTTTTCCAAGGCTGGTTTGACCCACGTCTGCCAGGATATGCCCCAGGGATTCCCCCAAACCAGACACGGAATGACCCGCGCCATATAATTCAACCCGGTTGCACGTCGAGACAACAAATGACTCTTGCAGGCCCGCCTGACGAATCCGCTGCGCAGTTGTCGCCAACGACTCATCAAGAATCGAAAACTTTTCCCGCAGCTGAATCGGCGCGGTCTTGTGATTCAAACCGAGAACAAAAAATTGCATCTTAAGCAGTACCTGACGAATACAAACCAACGACCATGAACGCCGCTATACATCCGATGATTGTCAGCGTCGCTGCGTTTCGCCCCCGCCAACCAGCAGTCAGACGGGCCTGTAATACGATGCCGTAAATGAGCCAAGAAAGACTCGCCAGAATATAAGCAAGCTTAATTTCATCTGTACCCGAACGAACCGCTTGAGCACTGCCCAGAAGGAGGGCAACCGTGTAAAACGGAAAACCAATGCTGATGATTTTAAGCGCAAGATTATCGAGAATGCTTAGGGGTGGCAGCTTGCCCGGAAGGGAGAGCTTGCGCTTTATCCGACCAGAAACAAATAAGTATAAAATTGAAATGGCTGCGGCGAGCGCAAAGGCGACGACACCCAAGAACGCGAGTGAAATATGAATCCACAGGACCCAGTCAGCCAGGGGGCCAGCCAATATATCGGAGGCCTCGGCGGCGATGAAAATGCTGATAATCGATAAGACGGTAGACAGAGCAGAGACTAAGCTGCCCAGAGCTGAGATAGGATACCGGCGCTCCAGGAACAGAAAAATAGCGCCCAGTATCCATCCCGAAGCGAGCAGCCAAGGTCGTAAACCCACACAGAGCGGGAAGTAGGCTGCGCCGATGGGAAAAGCGATAAGCCAATACAGCGTCGCCGCTGTGTACAGCCGCCTTGGCAATAACCGCCCGTCCTTGCTCGTAGCGAGGTCGACTAAGTAAGCGAGGGTGGCAGAGGCGTAGGCGACCGCGCCGATAATGAGCATTGTGCGCATGCAATTTTCCCCTACACCAGGCCATGAACCTTAGACAGTGTGCCACCATTCGATGGAATTACGAAATACAACGCACCAAAAGGGGGATGCAATCAAAGGTCGACGTCCACGAGACAGCAGCTCAGCGCTGGAGCAACAGGTGCGCTGCCCACAGCAGTGGGATGACTTAGAGCGCGGCTTCGGCCAGATCTCTGAGGGCACCCAAAGGATTGCCCGGCATGCCATTTAATTGATTAACGACCTGACCATTCTTGAAAACTAAGATTGCGGGAATCCCGCGGATGCCATACGTGACAGCCAGCTGTTGATTGTTATCGACGTTAATCTTCGCGACCTTGACACGACCCTCATATTCAGTGCCGAGTGTCTCGACATGGGGTGCGATTGCGCGACAAGGCCCGCACCAAGGCGCCCAAAAGTCGACAATTACAGGTACATCACTATCGATAACCTGATTTTGAAAATCTGCCTGATTTACATCTACGTAACTGCCCATGATTTATCCTTTCTCTGATCGATTATGAAAGACGCGACTGAAACATGCTCCGCCGGACCTCGATATTCAACAATAATCCGATTGCCACCATCACGGTGAGTGCTGATGTCCCCCCGTAACTGAGCAACGGTAGCGTCACTCCCGTCACCGGGAGAATATTCAGTACCATCCCAATATTCATCAGGACGTGCCAGAAGATAAGCGCACCAACGCCTATGGCAACCCCTGCCGCAAATCTATCTCTCGCTCGAGCAGCCGCCCGTAGAGCAGATAAGACCAGTAGGAAGTAGAGTAAGAGGACTGTAGATCCCCCGACAAAACCATGTTCCTCGGACAAATGTGCAAAGACAAAGTCTGTATGATTTTCGGGAAGAAATTCACCGGCCACCTGCGTACCCGAGCCATGTCCTTTGCCGAGAAATCCGCCACTACCAACGGCGATACGCGCCTGCCTCGCATGCCAGCCCGTCCGGAGTTTGTCACCGTCACTGTCCAATAAGGTCAAGATTCGGTTTTTCTGATAATCATGGAGGACAAAGGTCCAAAGTCCAGGCGCGATGAAAAGCGCAGTCAAAACAATGGAGATAAACGCTCGTCGCTGCAGCTTTTCAAAAATGACCATTGTTCCACCGATGAAAAGGAGCATAAGCGTATGACCCAAGTCGGGTTCTTTGAGTACCAAGAACATGGGTACACCGAGCAATAAGGCCACAGGGATAAGATCGCCAAGACCGTACCCATCGGGACGTGCAACTCGATGGAACCAACCTGCAAGGCTCAGTATGACCGCTAATTTCGCAAGTTCGGACGGTTGAAAACCTGCGAAGCCAAGGTCGAGCCAGCGTCTCGACCCATTGACTTCTTTTCCGATCACCAGCACCAAAGCAAGTGTGATGATGACCGCCACGTAAAAGACGGGAATGAGCTGCCGAATGATGCGTACGTCGATCATGGCAACGACAAACATCAGAACTGAACCGGCCGCCAGCCAAACAAGCTGAGTAATATGAACTTGGCTGTCTGTTCCAATTCCCGTTGAGTGTAAGTTAATGACACTAATGGCGCTGAGCGCGATGACGATAAAAACAACGCCCCAGGGGATCAATCGCCAGGAAAAGTTGTTCATCGATTACGGTCCGACTGCGCTGTTTCTGACTGGGCAAACAAAGTAAAGTTTCGATTATACTGATCTAAAATTTTACGGATGACAGGTGCAGCCTGTTTCCCACCACTGCCGCCGTGTTCAATGAACACAACCACGGCAATTTTAGGGACATCGTACGGTGCATAGGCAGCAAACCACGCGTGGTCTCGCTCGCGAAAATGCCGAATGACATGTCGATTGCGGCCTCGACCCAACTTTCGAACCTGAGCTGTTCCCGTCTTGCCGCCAATCAGACCGTCTTTGACGGCTGCGAGGTGGCCCGTACCAAATTCCTCGTCATGAACAGCTTGCCTCAAGCCTTCGTTAATGGACTCTAGAAAGTCAGCCTGATCGGCCAGTGTATCCACGACGGTTGGTTTGGCTTCCCGTACGATGCTGCCGTCGCTTCGAATGACTCGATTCACAACATAGGGTTTTAAGATACGACCTCCGTTTGCCAATGCGGCATAGGCTACAGCGACTTGAAGCGGTGTTGTGCGCACATCACCCTGACCTACGGCCGTCGATAGCGCGAGTCCATATTGGTAACCACCTGGAGTTGTCTCATCGTGATAGGCTTTGGTCGGCATGAGCCCTTTGGACTCACCATTGATGGATAACCCCGTCCGTCGACCGAAACCAAAACGACGCCCATATTGAGCGAGTCGATCAATACCAATTTGCTCACCCAACTTATAGAAGTAGACATCCGCAGAGGCCGATAAGGCTCTCGCAAGATTGATCCGACCATGTCCTGACCGCTTATGACAGTGAAAGGTACGATTACCAAACTCATATGCGCCGGGGCTTTCGATCAATTCAAGTGGATCGAGCATGCCTAAATCCATGGCAGCAAAGGCCGTCACTATTTTGTAGACGGACCCCGGAAAATAAGCTTGGACGCTTTTATCAACCATGGGTTTGTGCGGGTCGTTATCGATGGCTTGTTTTCGACGCCTTGTTAGGCGACCCGACCACACATTTGGGTCAAAGGTTGGTTTCGATACAATGCCAAGAACGGCGCCGGTTTGGACCTCGATGACGACAGCAGCTCCAGAATCTCGACCCGACATGGCGCTGGTTAACATTCTCTGAATTTTTGCATCGATTGAGAGTTCGACATCAAAGCCACGTTTCGGATCTTCCCTCGGAACAATGCCTTCCATCGCTTTTTTGACCCAAGCGACGTCAGGTTTTTGTGCACGACCACTCGCGCTCACGACGTACCGCTCAAAGCCATCTTTGCCCGCCAGTTCGGATTCGAGGCGTCGCTCCAAACCCGCACGACCCAACATGGAATCAACGTGGTATCTGGGGTTGGCTCGTATCTCATAAGCGGTCGGGCGGCCAAGATAGCCTAATAGATGAGCACCAAGCTTCCACGGCTTGTCATCTTCATCCTCGTATTTATGTTCGTGCTGTGGGTAACGGCGCATGTATCTATGGTCGACCAATATGCCAGAAATCGTTGCTCTCAGGCTCTCGATCTGAGCGACCTGTTTTCGGGTCAAGATCTTCCGTTTACCATCCACCACAAAAGGGACCGGGCGAAAACGATCGGCGCCGCGAGGCAACTTTAGCTGCTTGACCAAATCAAGGTAATGAATCGTGCGTACAGCATCTTTTTTTGAGCTGTTTTTTCCACCTTCTGTTTCATCGAAGATGGTCTTCAGCTCAGTGATCAAAGTCGGGATGTCATCATCTTTGAGGAGATAAGGCTGAAATGCCAAACCAAAAGCCGGCTCATGGACAGCCAACGTTGTTCCATTTCGGTCCAAAATAGACCCACGCTGAGCTGGCAGTCGCTTGGTTCGAACATAATTGTTCGAGGAAACCATTTTCAGCGTTGGTCCTTCAACGAATTGCAAGTACCCGAGGCGGCCGATGAGGATCATACAAATAGCGAGAGCGACCAAGGCAAAACGGACTGCTCTCCGTCGATATGCTGCGACGGGTAATTCCCCCTGTATTCGCACTCCTGCTCTCCCGTAGTTGGACTACCCAAGTGATGTATCCGAAACACCATGTGTAGCACATCTTGAACCATGGGGTTCAGCGTTTAATAGACTCTTGCTTTCGGTAAGGCTAACAGAACCTTGGCCTGGGTCAAACCAACCTGACGAGAACCGCATTCCCGCGGGTAAAAATAAAACCTCAGTCAGAAGGTTTCGAGGGTTGCCCGGTTCCGCCTTAAACCGTGAAGAATGTTCAAGGTTGCGACAAAGATCGGGGTCACCAATGCCATACACATTATGCGTGGGCCAAAGATAACCGCAAATTGAGGACCGACACGGCTGCCTCCACCCACTTTAACAGCGATCAATCCAACCAGGATACTCAATAGACCCGCTAGAGCGCCGAGGACGATGAGGCCGATTCCGCGAAGCTGAATCCGGTCTGTTAATTGCAAAGACGCTAGGTAAATGATTAATCCCATCGCCGCTTGAGTACCCATTGGCCCCCCCGAAAAGCCATCTAACCAGAAACCGGTCATAAAAATGGCTGTCAAGGCCGAAAAACGCTCGCGTTTAGTCGCCAACCAAAGACAAAAGATAAACCAGAGTTGGGGTGTCCACGCTTCGCTACCAAAGATAATCGATAAGTAGACTTGGAGTACGGAGGCAAACAAGCCGAGAACAATCCAAATTAATAGACTCATTTCTTTTTCGCCTTGTAGCGCTTGCCATCAGGCTCTAACCCCGTCTCTCCAAGAACGACATAGACCAAGTCGAGCGCTTCGAAGTGGACGGCTGGAATGACGGAAATCTGACGTCGCGGCGCACGGGGATCTAGGCGGACTGTACCCAGGAGCAGCCCGGCTTGAAATCGGCCATCGTCACCGGTCGTCAAGACGCGTTCGCCATCCTGGGCCGACTCAGCGCGATCAACATATTTGAGTTCGGCACGATACGTTCTCTGGTCACCTGACCCGACGGCGATCCCTCGAGTCCGGCTCTTTTCAAGAACCACGTCAACTGCGCTCCGAGCATCGGTGACCAGAAGCACTTCGGGCTTGTCATTCACAATCGCTCGGATCTGGCCGACAAGACCACCCGATGCGATCACAGACATACCAACCTCGAGCCCTTCAGATGCCTCTAATTCAATGCCGACAACACGGCTGAAAGAACTGGCTGACTTCCGCGCAACCTTCGCCATTCTCAAGCGGAGGTCTTTACGATCTTCGGAAATGCCCAGAAGATTACGGAGTTGCCCATTTTCGTTTTTAATATTTGTCAACTTAGCGCGCTCGGTCTCTAATTCGGAGACCCGTCGAGACAGCGTATCATTCTTTTTTATGATCCCCTGTGCATCAGCGACCGAGGAAGCAACATCCCGAACCGTGCCCCCCCATTCGGTCATCATATTGTGCACCGGCTCAGTCAAAGCCACGACACTACCGTGAATCATAGATGGTTCAAGACGACGGCTGTCGTAACGAATAGAGGCTAAGCAAATTAAGAAAAGGACGATTCCAGCACCGTAGACAGGTACCAGGCGTTGCTTGCGCTGACGCATTAGGCGTCGACGGCGACGTTCTTCAAGAGGTCAAGTTCGTCGAGCGCCTTTCCGCAACCAAGAACGACTGACGACAAGGGTTCGTCTGCAATCAGAACTGGCAAGCCGGTCTCCTCTCGCATCAACATGTCGAGGCCTTTGAGGAAGGCGCCTCCACCGGCGAGTACAATCCCCTTGTCCACGATGTCGGCGCTGAGTTCGGGCGGCGTCTGCTCCAGGGCGATCCGAACCGCTTCAATGATGGCGTTGACGGGCTCTGCCAGTGCTTGCCTGATCTCATCCGATGAGACCGTCAATGTCCGAGGTAAGCCCGCGACAAGGTCCCGGCCCTTGACCTCCATGCTCTTTGTCTCACCAGAGTCATAACAATTGCCGATGTGACATTTGACGCGTTCCGCCATCTGTTCGCCGATGAGGAGATTGTATTTCCGTTTGACGTACTGGACGATGGCCGCATCTAGTTTGTCTCCACCAACACGGACAGACCGCGAGTAGACGATCCCAGAGAGGGAAATCACTGCGACTTCGGTGGTCCCACCACCGATATCGACGATCATGTTACCAGACGGCTCCGTGATCGGCAGTCCTGCACCGATGGCAGCGGCGATCGGTTCCTCGATCAGGTAGACTTCCCGAGCACCAGCGGTCTGAGCTGACTCACGCACGGCCCGCTTTTCGACCTCGGTGATTCCAGATGGAACACCGATGATGACTCGGGGCTTGACCAATGCGCTGCGCTGATGAGCGCGTGTAATGAAATGCCGGATCATGGCTTCCGTGACATCGAAGTCGGCAATCACTCCATCCTTCATAGGGCGAATGGCCGCGATGGCTCCTGGCGTTCGCCCGAGCATTTCTTTCGCTTCGCGGCCCACGGCAAGCACTCGCCGTTCACCACGGGAATCCTTACGCACTGCGACCACTGAGGGTTCGCAAGACACGATCCCCTTGCCGCGCGCATAAATCAGCGTGTTGGCCGTGCCAAGGTCGATGGCAAGGTCATTGCTGAACATTCCGTACACAAAGTCGAAGAGCATAAAAGCTTCGTTCTCATCTCAGAAAAGACCGCGGATGTATAGCAGAGGAGGATCAGAACAGCAATATGAAAGGCGAAACAATCGCAGTAAAAAATTGATCGGGTTGACCAATGGCCGCTTGTCACCTAGGATGCCGCGTCCAAAACGTCATCTAACCAAACGTGTTTTTCGGTTAGTTAGGCGAAAACTGAGCTATATTGAATAGGCGACTAGACAATGCTGACAGACTTACGTGAAAAATCACAAAACTTCTTGGTCTACATCCTTTTTGGGATCTTGATTTTCGTTTTCATCTTTTTCTTTGGGCCGCAAGCTGACGGATGTCAGCCAAATGCGCCCACACCTCGAGCCATTAGCGGATGGGCTGCGACAGTCAATGGCGAAGACATTAGTGTTCGCGAGGTCAACCTGGCAGTCTATCGGGAAAAGCAATTCAACGATGCATTCCCAGACGAACCCAGCGCGATCGCACAGTTAAGCCGCAGTGCAACGCAGCAATTGATCGAGCAAACAATCTTAGCTCAACAGGCCCGAAAAATGGGGATTACTGTCAGCGAAGAGGACATCACAAAATACATCGTGTCCGAGCGTAACGTGCCGGACCGATGGTTGTTCCGCGACCGAAAAGGTCGAATCGCTGTCAAGGATTTCAGAGCCATCCTCACGGGCTCGCTTGGTGTCTCACCAGAAGTCTATCGCCACTCGAAGAAACGAGAGCTCACCATCAGACGCTATCTAGACTTCCTGGTCTCCACGGTCAAAGTCAGCGATGCAGAGATCAAACTAGAGTTTGACCGAAAGAGCCGTTCTTGGAATTTGGAATACGTTAATTTCTCGCCAGAAGCCCACAAAGCCAGCATCGCCGCACCCGCTGCTGATGACATCGCCGCGTTCAAGAACGATAAAAAAGATGACATCAAGGCGTACTACGATAAGAACATCGCCGACTATAAGCGAGACAAAGAAGTCAAGGTCAGCCGCGTCTTGATCCGCAAGCCGAAGGACAAAGGTGACACCGCTGGAATCGCCAAGGCTAAGGCCAAGACATTGGAACTACATGCAAAAGCAAAAACAGAGGGTGCAAACTTCGGCGCCATTGCAAAAGAATCATCGGAAGGCTGGTTTAAAACCAGAGGTGATGGTGGCGACATGGGCTGGCAGACCTCAAAGAGACCAGGATACAAAGTGTTTGCAACTCTTGCGAGAGGTCAAATCTCTGACATTCAGGAAGAGTCCGGCTGGTTTTATTTTGTCAAGGCAACGGATATCAAGCCGGCCCTCGACAAAACGTTGGACAATGTGACTGACGAGATTGCCAATACACTGATCGTGAATGCGTCAGCGGCTAAGAGTGCTAAACAACAAGCTGCCGAACGACTGGCCGCAGCGAAGACGACAGGCAGCTTGGCTACCGTAAAAGCGCCCGTGGCGACTGGGGATGCTGCCGCCGAAACCGACACGCAGGCGGCCGCCCCTGCGGAGACTCCAACGCCAAAAAATGATGTTCAAACAACCGGTCTAATCAAAGAAAACCGAGGTGAGTGGGCGGAGATACCGGGGATTGGTAAAAGCGAACTGCTCGCATCGTCGCTGTCAAAGCTATCTATGGAAAACCCGCTCCACCCGGCCGTGATTGAGGCTGAGGGGCAATTTTTCATCGTGAAATTGAAGGAGCGAATCGAACCAAAAAAAGAGGAGTTCGAAAAAGAGAAAGCTGACCTGAAAGCGAATCTTATGGCGAAACGCGCATATGAGCTATTCGGCGATTGGAATCAGGTCTTATTCGGCTTGAATGGACGGCGTCAACAAGCGAAACGAGGCGCTCTTTTGGCGGACCTTCGAAAGGGATCAAACATCAAAGTAAATGATGCCGTGTTCGCAGCACGTACAAAGCCAACTGCACCGAAAGCCCCGGCCCCTGCAAGCCCAGATACGAAATAGACTGATTGTTTCTAGGTCGTTCAAACGACCATCAGAGCGTCAAGTCTAAACACGCTCGATGAGTATATCCCCAGAGATCACCGAGCGCATCAAGTCCAAAGTAACCGCCTCGAATAAACTCCATCCGCATTTTGCTCAATGCGGTGACTGCATCGATGCGGCCATGCTCAAACTCATGGGAAATGAGTTTGTCGAAGGTTCTTACGATGTGATTTCCATCTTCTCGAGTAAACGCATGGCAGATTTCCTCCCACCAAAGTGTGGGCCGTAAACGATCTACAGCCAATCCCAACCTTGGGTCTGCTCTTTCACATAAAGCCGGCTTATCACTGGCAGACTGGGTAATCTCTAGCGTCTTGGTCCAAGACACGCCGTTTGATCGAGCGCTAATATCAACCGTGGCAAGTAAGTACGACCCAACGTGCTTCCTCCGCACAAGGCAACGAAAAACAAAGTTGATGGCCGGCACATCCTCCGAAAGTGGACCGCAGTGGAAACGATGTGCGTACGGTGTAGACTCTCCACCCAAGTCACGTAAGAACTGAGGAATTTGGGCGAATGAGAAGACATGGACTGGAAGCACTGCATCAGCCCATTGAAAACTCACAGACAGTTGAGAGACCCGCTGATTAAAAAGGGTTTTAGCCCGGGCATTTACACTCTGTGAATCAACAGTACCATCGACGGGCGCTAGGAAAACGCCACCCATTAACAGGGCGGCCTGGCTCAAGAGTCGCAAGTCTAATCCGCCCGTCGTGCCAACCAGGTCGTAACGGCTCTGCCCCCGGGATGTCGCATCGATGAGTTGACCAAGCTTTTGAGTATCTTCAGCTCTTTGCTCGTGAATTAAGAGCACAAAGTGACATGCCTCGTAATCATTTTTTTTCAGCCACTCTTCACATTTTTCGATGGCGTCACAAATGCTGTCTTCGTAACTCAGCTGCGGGTCTGTGCCCATAGATGGGTCTGACAGATATGCATTCGAATCGATACCGATCTGTCCGATGGATGCAACCTGACTGGCGTTTAAACGACCGACGTTGATGTATTTCACGACGGACTTCAGAACAGGCGGTACGTCATCAGCAACGAGTCGTATCGTCGTTGAACAACTTACCGTAACATAATCCTGACCGATGGGGACCCAGGGTGGATCCAGCCGGGTCGAAACAACCACCTGCTCTTCGTTTGATACACTCATTATGCGACTCTCATTGAACTCAATTCGTCGAAACGAATGACAATGCACGAAATATTGTCACCACCCCCGCCTCGATTGGCTGCAACCATGAGTTCGAAAGCAGCCACTCGCGCTGTCGGTGCGCTCTCAACG
>MDTC01203024.1_pt1 | contig 22860 bp, 17 predicted proteins | sample 811181 | NCBI WGS metagenome assembly MDTC01 (sample SAMN05326644, study PRJNA326480) | marine metagenome | isolation source: seawater | place: Pacific Ocean: North | collected 2011 | reverse complement strand
TTTTTTCTAACGCTTTTTTACAGTTGGCTTTTTTATAACGGGGATATCTCTCACCAACGCCTCATGGCTAAAGGATTCGAAGAGCCTCCTGATAACTTTGTCTACCTACAGTTAGCTGCTCCAGTAATTCTCTTGGGTTTGACTAGAGCTAAGGTTCCGGTATCGACATCATTTTTAGTTTTGGGCACTTTTGTCGGATCAAGTAGCGCACTACGTGATATGATATTTAAAAGTATCCAAGGTTATGTTGCTGGATTCTCTATCAGTTTGATTTTTTTTATGTTGACCGCCCGGATAGCGAAGAAAACTTTTATTGGACGGCCTCCTATGGCTTGGTATATTGGTCAATGGATTGTGTCTGGTCTGCTCTGGTCGGTTTGGCTCCAGCAAGATTTAGCTAATATAGCGGTTTTTTTGCCAAGGTCTTTATCCCCGCTAGAGTTCTTGTTGCTGGTTTCTTTTATTATCGTTGAGTTGGGTGTGTTGCTATTTCTTAGGGGGGGGCGTATTCAAAGTATTATCGCAGAAAAGTCCGATGTTTCCGATCCTCGCTATGCGACAATGATCGATGCTATTTACGCGCTCGTACTCTTTTACTTTAGGACAGTAAACCGAACGCCGATGAGTACGACATGGGTTTTTTTAGGCTTGCTTGGTGGGCGAGAAATTTCAATGTGGGTGAGAGCAACCAGCAAGATGTCTTTTTTTAGTATGATATCTATGCTTGGTAGCGATATAGTGCGCGCTGTGTTTGGTTTTTTGATTTCCATATGGCTTTCGACAAGTGTTAACCCGCATGTTGAGGTAAGCCGTGTTCATAAGGCAGTGGTTGAGAAGCTGACACCAACAAACCCTGCGCACTAATTTAGTTTGGGTTCTGTGGTTAGCGCGCTTATTCGTGGGCGCCAGACCTAAGCCCTGCACGCTTTAAATAGACTAAGAGAATTGATACTGCAGCGGGCGTCACACCACTGATCCGAGATGCTGAACCGACTGAGTGCGGCCGGGTTGCTTTTAACTTCTCTATAACCTCATTGGATAACCCCTTGACTCGATCATAATCAAAGTCTTTGGGTATTGGGCAGGCTTCATGAGCTTTTTGTTTCGCAACCTCTTCTCTTTGTCTTTCAATATAGCCAGCGTATTTCATATTGATAAGGACTTGACTCAACGCTGCGTGGTGACAATCCGTAACTGCAAGTAAGCCTGCGACCATCTCGCTTGACACCTCCGGTCTTTTGACTAAGCTTGATAATTTAGTTGGCTTCTTTATATCAATGCAAGCTATGGCTGTAAGATGACCGCTGTCGTCGCTGCCTGGGACAATTACTTTTTGGTTGATCCACTTTGTATACTCTGTCATCTTTTGTTTTTTTTCTGCCCATAACCTTGTTTGCTTTTCACTTAATAACCCCAAATCTATGGCGACAGGGCTTAAGCGACTGTCCGCATTATCTTCGCGGAGAAGTAGCCGATGCTCCGCGCGACTGGTGAACATTCGGTAAGGCTCGGTCGTGCCAAGCTTAACTAGATCATCCACTAAAACCCCAATATAAGACTCTGACCTTGATGGAAACCATGCTCGTTCAGACCGAGTACGCAACGCTGCATTGATTCCTGCAAGAAGCCCTTGAGCTGCGGCTTCTTCATAGCCAGTTGTTCCGTTGATCTGGCCAGCAAGGAAGAGCCCTTGTATGTATCTGCTCTCTAAGTGTGGCAAGAGGTCTCTTGGATCAAAGTAGTCGTACTCAATCGCATAACCCGGCCGCGTAATATGCGCTTTCTCAAAACCAGGAATTGTAGCGATCATCTTACTTTGTACTTCGTATGGCAAGCTTGTAGATATCCCATTGGGGTAAACTTCTCGAACGTTGAGCCCTTCTGGCTCAATAAATATTTGATGTCGAGACTGAGAAGCAAAGCGATGAACTTTGTCTTCAATAGATGGGCAGTACCGCGGTCCTGTTCCGCTGATGTCTCCAGAAAAAATTGCTGACTCTTGCAAATGAGCCCTGATGATATCGTGCGTTATGTCACTGGTATAGGTGATAAAGCAGTTCAATTGCTGGACCGGACTACCTTGGCGCCAAAAATCAAAAGGAAGGGTATCTTGAGACGACGGCTGCACTTCTAGGCCTGCAAAATTGATAGTACTACTGTCGATTCTGGGTGGGGTGCCGGTTTTGAGACGTCCAAAACGAAACTGTCCATGCACGCGAAGGAATGTGGATAAGTCTGTGGAAACCTGGTCGCCAGCTCGACCTGCATCTTGTTGCGCTTTGCCAATATGAATTTTGCCTGAGAGAAAGGTTCCGGTGGTTAAAATAACACAATCGGCCGTAAACTTAAGACCCATTTCAGTCGTGACGCCTGTTACTTTACCGTTCTCAATTATTAAATCACTGACGGGCTGTTGAAATAACCTAAGCTGTGGGATCTCCTCTAATAATGTTCTCATCGTCTGGCGATAGATTGATCTGTCAGCTTGGGTGCGTGTTGCTTGCACTGCCGCGCCTTTACTGGCATTTAGTGTTCGCTTATGAATAGCGGCACGGTCAGCGGCAACTGGCATCAACCCACCCATCGCACTGATTTCTTTTACAAGATGGCCTTTGCCAATTCCTCCGATGGCGGGATTACAGGACATTTGGCCGATGGTGTCCAAACTATGCGTGAGCAGTAATGTAGAACACCCCATACGACTCGCGGCCGCTGCGGCTTCACAGCCGGCGTGCCCGCCGCCGACAATAATAACCTGATAGTGATGATTGCTCATGTTTTTTCGCAGCTTGATTTACCCCCTATGTTATTGAAAAAGAATGCATTTGTCAAGAAGTCTTGGCTGGTGGAGGGAGTAATACATGCGTTTGCCGTGTCGTATACTTTCTCGAATCGATGGCTGAAATAGCACGGGAGTAATCGCTTATTATATCAATGTGTTGTGTTGGCAAACTGTCGAGCTACAGCGAGATCCTCTGGTGTGTTCACTTCAAGTGCGAGTGAGCTGACCATTGCTGCCCCAATTCGATATCCAAGCGTCAAAAAACGAAGTTGCTCTAGGCTTTCTTGTTGCTCAAGCGGGTGTTGCTGCGCCTGTGCATAAGCGCGTAGCGCATCGCGCGTGTAGGCGTATACGCCTAAGTGATGGTGACCATAGGGTAGTGCTGCACGACAAAACCAATGACATCGCATTATGCTGCTTTTCCCATCTGGCGAAACAACGGCTTTTACAAAGCTTGGGTTTCTTTGTTTCTCTGCGGGCATACACGTGATGAGTGTGCCGACATCATAACCCTGGCTTAGCGGGGTAAGAACTAGGGGTATTTCTTCTGGGTCGATAAACGGCAAGTCTCCCTGAAGGTTAATAATGAATTGATAACTTTCTGGGAGTGTTTGTATGGCTTGTGCGACTCTGTCGCTCCCTGACGGACAAGTGGTGCTGGTTCGTATGGCCTTGCCGCCAAAGTTGTTTACCGCCTCGATAATTGATTCATGGTCTGTCGCTACAAACACGTCGCAGTTCGGTACTTTAGATGCTCTTCGCCATACCTGTTCTAGTAAACTGGCGCCTCCAATTGGTAACAATACTTTGTCTTTGAGCCTACTGCTTGCCATTCTTGCAGGGATAATAATGACTGTATCGTTCATAGTTTGGCTTTTTTAGACTTGTTTGTGTATGCTATCACGTATTTTGCAGGGACTCAAGCGGCTGCACTTATGCGCTTTTTCGTTATGCGTTTTATTTGCCTAGACAGAACGTTCCGAAAATTTGGTCGAGAAGGTCTTCGTTGTGAAAGGCGCCAGTCATCACAGACAAACATTTTTGCGCGCACCTTAGGTCTTCTGCAGCAGCATCAATATGAGTCGACATGGATGCTAGGCCTTGTTGTAGGTGTCCAGAAAAGTCTTCTAGTGCTTTGAGGTGCCTTCGTCGTGCTGAAAACGCACTGGTAATTGACATGGATTTTCGCTTCATGGTCATAGCAAGAAGGGATTCTATACCTTCACCACTTTTGGCCGAGATTGTGCAATCTAGCCAGTCAGGCAATGTTAGAGATGGAGCCAGGTCGCACTTATTGCCTACAATGATTGATTTTTTGCGGTGTTCTCCCAGTGTCGCCTCGATATCCTTGCGTGTGTTTTTACTCAAAGATGAAACATCAGCCAGAACCCATACTATATCCGCTACTTGTAACGCCTCATACGTTTTGCTGACGCCAATCGTTTCAATAGGGTCCAGCGTTTCGCGAATACCTGCCGTGTCCATTATTTCCAATGCATGGCCTTGAAATGCAATCTGCGCTTTGATGACATCTCGTGTTGTTCCAGGAATGTCGGTAACGATTGCGCTCTCCTGTTGCGTCAGTTGGTTCATCAGTGATGACTTACCAACATTTGGTGCACCAACCATCGCTACCCGTAACCCACACTGGTTGTGGATGGCCCGCTTGACTTTACTGATGAGTGCCTCGGTTGCTCGCCCTAGATCCTGCAGTGCTTCACTTAGCTGGGCTGTTGCTTGTGTATCCACACTTTGGTCAGAAAAGTCTATGCTGGCCTCAATTTGGGTGCGTATTTTTACAAGCTTTTCTTGTAGACGACTGACCTCGCTCGATAATGCGCCCTCAAGGCTCGCCAGTGCAGCACTCGCTTGAGCTGCGGATTGGGCATTAATGAGATCAGCGATGCTTTCTGCTTGTACGAGATCAATTTTCCCATTTAAAAACGCACGCTCTGAGAACTCTCCAGGACGAGCATACTCAGCGCCATGCGACAAGCACGAGGTAATGACCTGCTCAACGATGAATGGACTCCCGTGCGTTTGTAACTCAAGCACGTCTTCACCCGTGAACGATGCCGGGCCTTGAAAAAAAACCACAAGCCCTTTATCTATAAGCTGGCCTTGGTTATCGAATATCGATCTAAATACCGTTCGATTAGGCGCGCCGATGCTCTGTTGACAGACCTTTTCGCCTATTTTTTTGGCAAGCGGTCCCGAAATACGAACAATGCTAATACCCGCTCTGACGGCTCCAGTGGCACAGGCAACGACGGTAGATGTCATTGCAAACTCCTAGCGATAACGCTGCATGACGTACCATTGCTGGCCAAGACTAAGAAGGTTATTCGTTGTCCAGTAGAGTAGGAGCCCTGCAGGCATCTGCGCAAACATAATGCTCATAGCGAACGGCATCATAAGCATTGCTGTTGCTTGACTCTTATCTGCCTGAGGGGTTGGTGACATTTTTTGCATCGCAACCATGCTTAGACAGAATAGTGCAGGAAGAATAAATAGGGGGTCTCTGGAAGAAAGGTCAGGGAGCCAAAGGAAAGGCTGAAACCTCAACTGTATGCTCTCAATAAGCACATAATAGAGTGCGATGAAAAAAGGCATCTGAAGGAGTGTTGGCAAACACCCTGAGATTGGGTTAATTGACTCTTTCTGATAGAGCTCTATCATAGCTTTACTCTTTTTCTCAGGCTCGTCTTTGTACGTTTCATTGATCGCATCAATTTTAGGCTGCAGCTTTTTCTGCTTAGCAATCGCTCGGTAACTGGCCTCTGATAACTTGTAGAATACAAGTTTTACGATCAGTGTGATCATGATGATGGACCATCCCCAGCTCCCCAAGTACTGGTGGATAAATACTAGGGCTTGGAACAGAAGGTCTGAGATGAACCAGAGCCACCCGTAGTCTACTGTTAGCTCAAGCCCCTTAGCGAGCGCTGCGAGGCGCTTGGCTTCCTCGGGGCCCGTATAAATAACGCTGGTTTTCGTTGTTTTTTCTCCAGGCGCCAATACCATTGTTGGGCTTACAGTTGAAAAATTGAAAAGATTTCGGTGTAGCTCAGAGTTTTGCTCGGAGGCACCACTGTGCCATGTTGCAGTCACTGAGTGTTGTGATTGCTCCTGAGGGATGAGCGCACAGATAAAGTATCGTTGCTGCATTGCGATCCATCCAGATGACTCAACCGTTTTCTTCAAAGGCTTCTTCTCTACTTCAACAAACGGGAGTTTTACATATGGCTTTGAATCCGAAAAATAAGCAGGGCCTGTATAGGTTGAGAAGGTGAACCAACCAGGTTTTGGGGCATCGATATCAACTGGAATGTTTTTGGCGGTGGTGTTATCTTCCGAATCGTGACGTAAAATCAGCCGAGAGTAATGGATGCCCGACCAACTGGAGTTTGAGCTATTTTCGACGGTTGATGCCACCTCAAAGTGGTATTGGTTTCGATAGAATTTGAATGTTTTTGTGAATGTTCGCCCATAATCATCTTTAGCGACGAGCGGCACCTCAAGCGAATCATCCCCATCCTTCATCGAGAAGGATTTGCCAGTGGCTGTAAACCGAAGATCAGCGTCACCAGACATACCTGTCTGTGCTAAATAGAGGTGTGTTGGGTTGTTACTCAGCAAAGTGAAAGGCGCAGGGTCACGAAGTGCCTGGGCATAGTCGGTTAAAGCAGCACCTGTGATCGCCCCACCGTCCTGACTAATCCGCAGCGTCATTTTATCTGTCTGCACAAAAATATCCTTGGACTGGTCGAAGTTTTTGATTTTACCCAACCCGCCAACCTTGCTCGTAGTCTCCGCAACTGTCTTCTTGGTCTCGTCCTTAGCCGTAGGACTAAACCACGCCCGCTGCAACATGACGAGTAAAAAAACCAGCACAGGAATGAGGTAAAGATTTTTTGATGATTTCATGTAGAACTCCTAGCTTGTTTGAGTCGAGTGCAGGGCATATCCACGCCTCCTCGAGCAAACGGGTTGCACGATAATATTCGCCACACAATAGCACAGATGGCCTTGTGAAGCGCTTGCTCTTTGAGGCATATGACAGCATACTCTGAACAAGTGGGATGATAGCGACAACACGGAGCTAACCATGGGCTTATCAGCCTTTGGTAGCACTGTATGACTTTTATCAAGCAGCTTTGTATTGTAGTAAAAACGATGTCCATGCTTCGTTGATGACTTTTCCTAGTTCCTTTTTAGGCACTTCAGCAATACGCGAGCGGGCAACTACTAATAACCGTAACTTTAAAGGATGTAGTCTTGAGCGGCACGCAGCCCGGTTGATTCTTCTGAAGTAATTCCTGTCAACTGCTCTCTTCATGCACTTTTTGGCGCATGCGATCGCGATCTTAGTCTCTGAATCTGCTTGCCAGTGGAACCTGACGTAGCGGCTTACAAACCGCTTACCTGACCCGAGTATCGCGGAGATTTCATTTCGTTTGCTTTTAGAGTTGTTAGCCAAGCAGATTGCCCTTATATACTGACTGCGTGTCTGCCTTTGGCTCTACGTCTGTTTAATGTGTCTCTGCCGTTTGACGTGCGCATGCGCTTACGAAACCCGTGTGTTGTCTTTCGTGACTTATTGCTTGGTTTTTGAAATGTTGACATGGGGCAACCTTAATTTTGAAATTATGCAAATTATACGTGCTTTAATTAAATTAGTCAAGAATCTCTTTGTTGATTCCTGCTCAGGTTTTTTACCTATATAAATAATAAAAAATAATAGTAGTACATAGGGCTATGTATAAGTGTGGTAACTTATGCATGTCTATGTTTTTATTCTTTAAATAGTGTTTTTTGTATGTGGATAACTTTGTGCTTGATTTTGTGTTTGGTTGTGTATAGCAACGGACAGCGAACTTGTCCTATCTTTGTTCGATCGGTTATCCACTGACTCTTCCACAGGCGTTTAAATTTTTTATCTGTGGATAACTCTGTGGACTCTTTTCACGCGGTGTCTTTGAGTATTAGTGCATGGAACCCGCCGTTTTGGTGTGGGCTCGGTAGGGTGGTTTCTGCACGAACGAGGGTCGCCGTTGATGGGTGCTTTCGTATTAGGTGCTCGACAGTGTCTTTGTTCTCATCAGGGAGAATAGAGCACGTGCTGTAGAGAAGGTGTCCCCCGGGGCGCAGGGTTTTCCAGAGGTTCTCTACAAGTTCTCTTTGAGTTTTTTGTAGTTCTTTTATGTTTTCAGGGCTTTGTATTAGCTTGGCTTCGGGGTGCTTTTGTAACACTCCGGTGCCGCTGCAGGGCGCGTCACAGATAATAGCATCGAAGCACACGCCGTTCCACCACTCCTGCGGTGTTGTGGCATTGGCTTGTAATACTTTTGCCTGGGGATAAGTCTGTAGATTACTTTTTAAACGATTGACTTTTTCTTGGCTTATGTCAAGGGCTAATAGCTGACAGTTTGGGTAATCGTTCAGTATGGCTGTTGCCTTGCCCCCTGGCGCTGCGCAGGCGTCTAGAATCAATGCGCTTTCCTTAAGCCGTGGCAGCGCTTGGGTAACTTTTTGTTGAGTTAGGTCTTGGATGTATATTTCCCCACTGCCCAGGCCGGGTAGGACGTTAATCGCTGATATAGGCGCATAGATGCATTGTGTTGATTGCGTACACAGGCTTGCGGGGATGTCTAGTGCTTTGAGCTTCTCTAGGTAATCGGTACTTGTTGTTTTGTTCGTGTTGACCCTAATGTGAGCATATTGTTGAGGGGATGCCCAGGCATCGAGGCACATTTTTAGCCCCGTTTTTCCATGGGCGTCGATTATTTTTTGCGCTAGCCATGTCGGGATGTTGGGTACTTCTGGCGCTTTTTCCTGGTTTAGTCGTTTGAGTGCGGCATAGACGACTGGTTTTGCCCAGGCGCGATTGATTTTCATGGTGACTTCAGCTGCGCTGTGGATAATGGTGTTAACAGATCGTTTTTCCATAAACTTTAACTGATAAAGGCTGCTTATGATAAGGTACTTGAGCTTAACGTCTTTGGGTTTGAACTTTGTGTGTTTGCTCGCCCACAACCCCAGTGTCTCATATTCTCTTATTGTTCCGCTCACGATGGCTGTGATTAAGTGGATGGGCTGTTGGGGCTGGGTCGAAGCCCTCACCGCTTTATCGATGTGTGCTTTGTTTTGGATGACATGATGTAATGCCTCAATGATTGAAATGTGGTTTGTAATATAGGCTTTGTTCTGTGCGCTCACGGGCTTTTACCTTGACTTTTCTTGTGCATTATTGTATAATTATATAAAATTATACACAATATTTGTGAGGTGTTTTACGTGCCAAAATTCAACATAATTCAGTATCCTGATCCTAGACTGGCTGTTCCAGGTAAGGCCGTCCCTGCTGTCAACGATGAAATACGGGCGGTAGTAGATGATATGTTTGAAACGTTGTACGCTCAGGACAACTGTGCTGCGTTGGCAGCAACTCAGCTTGACATGCCAACGCCGTGGCGAATTACCGTTATTGACTTTTCAGAATCAAAGGATCAGCCTTTGTGTCTCATCAACCCAGAGGTTGTGTCTGGCTCCGGTGAGACAAATTCTCAAGAGGGTTGTATGTCAATCAAAGATGTTTATGTCAATGTGCCTCGATATGAAACTGTCGAAGTTCACGCACTTGGTTTAGACGGTGAAAAGCGAGTTTTCAAGGAAGATGGTTTCATGGCTAAGTGCATGCAGCATGAAATAGACCATCTGAATGGGAAGTTAATGCTTGACCACCTTGGGAAAACCAAGCGAAGAATAATCAATAGAAAATTCCGCCGGAGCTAGTTTGTGGTGAGGCCGTTGCGTGTTGCTTTTGCTGGCACCCCTGAGTTTGCCGTCCCGTCCCTGAAGGCGATACATGGCTCATGTCATGAGGTTGTCGGTGTATTTACGCAGCCGGACCGTCCTGCGGGAAGAGGGAAGCGTGTGCAGCCTTCTCCTGTTAAGTTGTTTGCTATTGCACAAGGACTTCCGGTATATCAGCCTGAAAAAGTCGGTGACGTTGAAGCTGCGCTGATCAAGCGGGGTGGCGTTGATGTTCTTGTTGTTGCTGCATACGGTCAAATTATTCCCCAATCTGTGCTTGATGCGCCACATTTCGCTTGTATTAACGTTCATGCTTCTCTCTTGCCTCGCTGGCGCGGTGCATCTCCTGTCGTTCAAGCGCTTCTCCAGGGGGACTCGGAGACGGGCGTGTGTATTATGAAGATGGCGGCTGGGCTTGATACAGGTCCTGTCTTATTGTCTTCAGTCTGTGCTATTGCTCAGGACGATACCCAGGACCTGCTCACACAGCGCTTGGCCTGTATGGGGGCGGAGTCACTTTGTCAAGTTCTGGATGATTTGCCTCGTTTTCTTGGTGGTGCAATCGCGCAGTCTTCTGAGGGCGTGACTTATGCGCACAAGGTCAACAAGCGGGACGCTCAGATTGACTGGTCGCTTACCATGTATGAAATTGAGCGTCATGTGCGGGCGTATCATTCGATGCCTATGGCCTATGCTTTTTTTGATGGTATGCGGATACGTATTGTGTCTGCTGGTATATCGACCGTGCCTTTTCCTCAGGGCGTTGCCCCAGGCACTGTGCTTGATGTCTCTGCAAGTGGTATTTTTGTGGCCTGTGCACGGGGCTCTGTAAGGCTCACTGTGATACAGTTTCCTGGCGAGCGCGCCGTGGCAGTTGCAGATCATTTGGATCGTTTTTCAAAGTGCTTTATCTCTGGAGCAACCTTCGATTTACGGGTGGGATAGCACAAAAAGTAAGCGACTGATTCTTTCAGGGGATGGTGGGGTGCGCTTCTCATGTGCTCTTGACTTCTGCGCGATGGGTTTGCCTACACCGATCGAGGGGGCGTTGTAAAGTGTTGCTCTCAGGCCGAGTATGATTAATAAAAAAGCCCCGATGCTTGTGAGTAGAATGTGATGTTTTCTATTGAAAGATTGAGAAAGATGCTCTTTCTTAACTTGCGGTTTGAGTACTGTTGGGAGAAGCCGCCCCGCAGACTCGTTGATTTTAAAAAGGTTGCCTCTGGTTTGGTCATAAATACGGTCTGCAAATCCTTTTGGTGCTTGCTGGGGTTTTTGTGTCGTTTGAGATGACTGTAGCTTAATGTTTATAAATCGCTCGGTTTCTTGCCTAGTAAGATTTTGAAGTTGTATGGACTGACTGATGATTTGATCATCTTTGTAGATTTCCGCAATGGCTTTTGGCTGGTGAGTGCACAATACAAATTGAAGGTTGCTGCCGTTTGACTGAATGCTACACAGCTTGCGTATAAGCGATTGTGTTGTTGATGGAAGCTCCTGGGCTTTGTCAATAAGAATGCGGATTTGCTTATTGGCAGATGTAAGGGCTTTCATAAGCTGGACGCAGTCTTCCGTAGTGGGTAGTCGTGATGAGGTTGTGGTGGTTGTTTGACCCCGAAAAATGGCTTTTACTAAGTTTTGAGGGCTTAGTCCTGCCGTTGCTTGAATAATGATGCTCGTGTAGTGTGTCCGCATCTTGTTGAGTGCGCGCAAGCATGTTGATTTACCACAGCCGCGTTCCCCCGTAAGTGCGGTGATACAAACCTCTCCGGAGTCCAGAGAGCAGAGTTTGTTCAGTGTGTTGATTAATGCCTGAGACTTGAAAAATAGCTGAGACTGGTTGGCTGTATTTGAAAACGGCGCAATATCGTAACCAAGTGAGTACCAGTTGACTTGGTTCGTATCTTTTGCGCTTGCCACTGACATCGCTTACCGAAATAGTATTTATTTCATATTATCAGTCAAGTTTGTAAGATCTAGTGTCTCTTTTCTACTCTTTGGGGTCAAAATATCTTAATTGCCCGTAAGCATTTGTCCCGGCTCGGCGCTCTTGCCTTAGACGCCTATGTCTGATAGATTATGTTAAGCAATTAATTTCAATGAATATATGCCATGTTTATAGATGACTCTATTGAGAAAAAGGGTATCGGTGCGTTTGCAGAGAAATCTTACCTTGATTATTCCATGTATGTGGTATTGGATCGAGCGCTGCCATCCGTCGCTGACGGTCTGAAGCCTGTACAGCGACGAATTATTTATTCTATGTACCTTCTGCGTTTAGATGCTGCCGCTAAACATAAAAAGTCATCCCGTACAGTTGGTTACGTTCTGGGTTCTTTTCATCCACATGGAGAGCTGGCTTGCTATGAGGCGATGGTGCTCATGGCGCAGGATTTTAGTTACCGTAATCCGCTCATTGATGGCCAGGGAAACTGGGGGTCCGTGGATGACCCTAAATCTTTTGCTGCGAGTCGTTACACCGAAGCGAAGTTGACAAAGTATGCTTCCGTTCTTTTGGACGAAGTTCACTCAGGCACTGTTGATTGGAAGCTGAACTTTGATGGTACAACACAGGAGCCTTGTGCATTACCTGCTCAATTGCCGAATGTGTTACTTAACGGAGGGATGGGGATTGCGGTTGGCATGACCACAGATATTCCACCGCATAATGCCCGTGAGGTGGGTCGTTGTTGTATTCATTTGCTTGAAAACCCTGATGCGACAGAGTCTTCTATTTTTGACTTCATACGAGGCCCTGATTATCCTGGTGGTGCAGAGTGTGTCTCCAGTCGGGAAGATATTATTCAGGTGTACAAGACAGGGCAGGGTGCGTTTATGTTGCGTGCCACTTATGTGGTTGAAGAGGGTAAGACTGTTGTGATCAATGCGCTTCCTTTTCGCGTTTCTCCAAGTAAAATTCTTGAGCAAATTGCTGAACAAATGCATAAAAAGCAGCTGCCAATGGTCGTTGATTTGCGCGATGAGTCTGATTATGAGACGCCGATTAGAATTGTCATGGCCTTGAAGAGTAACCGTGTGGATGTTGACGCTTTGATGGGGCACCTTTTTTCTGTAACTGACCTTGAGAAATCAGATAAGGTTGCACTTAATGTCATTGATCTTGACCGAAGTCCGTCGGTGCTACCCCTGTTTCAGATTCTTAAGCAGTGGCTGGCTTTCAGAAAGTCTGTGGTCACGAACCGAACAAAGGCTCGTCTTGAGAAGGTGCTGGCTCGCCTACATACGCTCGAAGGACTGTTGTTGATTTTTGATTTTATCGATGAGGTTATTGCGATCATCCGAAGGTCTGATGACCCTAAGGCGGCGCTGTTAAAGCGGTTTGAGCTTTCAGAGTCTCAGGTTGAGTCGATTCTTGAAATTAAGTTGCGTCAATTGGCTAAAATTGCTGAGCAGGCATTGCTTGACGAACAGAAGCGGTTGATGGATGAGCAGGCGTTGCTTGATGCAATTCTCAATGTGCCTGGGCGACTCGAGCAAACGATGGTTGCTGAGATTGGGCGATGTCTTGATAAATTTGGAGATGATCGCCGCACGGTGTTGGTTGAGCGTAAGAGGGCGGTCCGCTTTGACATCACCGCCAGTGCAAAAAGTGTTGACGATGTTACGGTGGTTCTATCAAAGCACGGTTGGATTAGATCGGGGAAAGGGCATTCAATCCTGCCGGAGACTTTATCGTTTCGTACAGGGGATCAGTTGGCCCACTTTCGCCGGGGTCGATCAAATGAGATGTTGGTGCTGTTTTGCTCTACAGGCCGATGCTATACGATCAAAGTTGATGGATTGCCATCAATTCGTGCGCAAGGTGAACCAATTACAAAGTATATTGATTTGGCAGAAGGTAAAATAGACGATGTTATTATGGGGCGTCAAGATGCATCAAAGTTGTTGATTCTCACTGGTGCTGGCTATGGTTTTGTAACATCTTTCGCCGACTGTGTCTCAAAAAATAAGAACGGAAAGGCTGTGGTGAGCTTATCAACAGGTGACTATTTATTGCCCCTCCATGTTGTGGATAAAGCACACCACTATCTAGCAATTGTCACCATGACTGGCCGGCTATGTATTTTATCGCTTGATGAAGTGCCGTCGTTGAAAAAAGGTAAAGGTGTACGTCTGTGTCATATTCTTCCAGGTGACTTTGCTGATGAACAAGATGCTTGTCGTGCATCGATATTGATGGGGCAGGGAGATCATCTCGTTATTCAAAGTGGACGACGCTCATTCACGCTCAAGCCCTCTCAGTGGCAGCCATATGTGTCCGCGCGTGCTAAGCGAGGCAAGTTCGTCCCGCAGGGATTCAGAAAGGTGTCAGAGCTTTCAGTTGTGTCTCAAGAGGCTTCTGATCATGTTGATTGATACGCACTGCCATTTGAACTACTTACATGGTGGCGACCTTGATGCGATTGAACAAACCTTACTTGAGGCTGCGTCTGTAGGGGTCAAGCAATGTATTAGTATCGGTGTTGATTTAGCCGCTTTGCCTGATGTTATTGCGATTGGGGAGCGGTTTCCTCAAGTTAAAGTGTCTGTCGGGGTGCACCCTTGCGATGTGCAAAGTGTTCCCTGCGATGATGCGTTGTCGCAACTGAGCGTGCTTGCTGCACACCAGGACGTGGTTGCAATTGGAGAGTGTGGTCTTGACTATTACCGAGAAGATTCGCTGGATAAAGATTTACAAAAAAAATATTTCTCTGGACAAATTGAGCTTGCAATGTCGTGTGCTAAGCCTTTGGTTGTTCATACTCGACAGGCACGAGCGGATACGATAGATGTTCTTCGATCAGTTGGTCGAAATGATGCACGAGGCGTGCTACATTGTTTTACGGAAACGAAGGAGATGGCCGCTCAGGCCTTGGACTTAGGTTTTTATATCTCCTTTTCAGGGATTATTACTTTTAAAAATGCTGAATCTCTGCGTGATGTTGTGCGTTATGTACCAATGGAGAGACTTTTAGTAGAAACGGATAGCCCCTACCTTGCGCCTGTGCCATACCGTGGAAAAGAGAACTGCCCCGCCTATGTTGTTGAGGTTGCTAAGCAGGTAGCCTTGTTGAAAAACCTTTCTTATGATGCTGTATGCCTGCAGACAACGAGTAACGCCCAGCAGCTTTTTGGCTGGCCAGAGGTCTGTGGATAAGTTTGTGGATACCTTGAGCATTGGTGAATTTGCTCATAGTTGTTGCGTTGAGCTGTGCGCTTTTCGACATGCAGTCCTGAATGAACTTCATAGTCCATGGCCGATTTAGATCCATTAAGAGCTTTTGAGCATGTTTGATCAACTTCCAAAAACGTGGGTTGTCTCGGTTGGCGTGACCCTTGGAGACGATCTCTTCTCAATTCCATACCCTTGCAATTGGGCTATTAAGTCATTTGCGAGCTTCTCATCGAGAGAGTCAAAATAACTTCGTTCTCGCTTACTCCTGTATAAAAACTCGCGTTGTATTTGCCCAAATAGTCTTTTGATTCCTTCTGATTTTCATACAGTTATTCGTTTTTTATGCTATGGGTTTTCCCAATTTCGTTTTTGTGTACATGTTTAGCAATTGTGGATAGATTCGTGTAAATATGTCCTAAACTTTTGTGATAGTCGTAAGGTTTTCACTTTTCTTGGAGAATGTTATTTTTTTCACTCATCAGACTACACTCATTTGGTTTTTCCTTTGTATAAAAAGTTGTATGTACTACATTAGATACGTCACCAGCAATAAATCTATTTTCATCCGTTATTCGATACACTGCGTTGAATGGTAAACTCCTTCTTTCACCTTCACCAACAAACGGATACACTGTGTGTGTGAGGTATGATGGAAACATCAGTAACAATCCTGGTGTTGGTACTATGTTCAACATGCCCCTTTCAAATACATCATAATTTCTGCTACCCATCGCACTATGCACAAAATGTATATCACCATCAAAATCTATTTTTCCTTTTTTAGCCTCTAAATTTCTACGACTTTTTACGTCTGGACACTTGAGATATATTACTGCACTTATGTCACAACCACTGTGATTATGTATCGGGTTATATTCATTCTCATACTGCGATACAATCCATGCAGCATTTATCATAGATTCAAATGTATATGTTTCTTTAAACATCCCATGATTCTTCGCAGACTGAATCACATAACTTCTTACACAAGATTCGAGTAGTTGGTTGACGCCAGCATTTTTCATATCTGACTTATAAACTTTCATTTCTTTGTTAATAACCCCAGCAAGACTTTGACCATGCGATTCAGATAATTTATTGGATAGTATCTCATCTGACATTTTCAGCATGGCACTCACTGCATCTTCTGGTAACATACAGCTCGCAAGGAATGGCCCAAAGGGTTTTTCAACCACGAAGTTTGTTGGGTGTGTTTGTATTTGCTTTGTCATCGTTTGATCAACTCCCTAGCTTTGGATGTTCTTCTACAATAAATTTACTGTATCGCACCGCATGATGTTTTTCAATCATCTTATGATTTGTGTCCTCCACCATTTGCTCTACCTTTGTATCCATCAAATACTTGTGGTTTTTTCCTGCTTTCTTTATTTACTTTTTATTTGAATATTGTGTGCTCATTCTAGAGCCCACTTCTCCGTTGCGAAATAATTTTATGAGGGCAAAGTCTCTTTGTTGATGGTCTGCGTATTCGACTTCTGGAATGAGACTATTTGATCTGATTATGATGTTGAAACAGAGATATTGAGAATACCTATTTTTATTTTGAATACGTTTCTGAACTACTCTACTGTCACGCATTTGGCTAGATTTCTAGGTTTATCTATGGTGCAGCCTTTTTCATTGGCGGTATGATACGTCAGAAGCTGTGCGCCAACAACGTTTGTGAAAGTACTGATCTCTTCGGGTGGGGAGTATTCGGTTGTTTGGACGAACAATAAATTGTTGGTTTCCTCCATATTTAACGACTGGAAAGCGTCTTTAGCGCCTATGAGCAAAACTTTTCCATTTCTAGCAAGTACCTCGCTGATGCTGGATCGTGTCTTTGTTAAATACCGATCATTACTTATGAAAAACAATGTAGTTAATGACTGGTCAATCAGTGCTAGCGGGCCATGTTTCAGTTCCCCTGACGGGTATGCGCTTGCGTGAATGTATGCCAGTTCTTTGAGTTTTAATGCTGCTTCTTGTGCGATGGGATAGTTGTGTCCTCGTGCACATATGATAAGGGCTTGATCGTCTTTTAATGTTTTGGCAACGTGTTTTATGTCGTTTTCGTGGGATAGAACCTCTTGAACCCACTGCGGAATCTGGCTGAGGTTTTCAGTGATGACTTTTTTCTCCTCTAGGTCATCGCTCATCTCGAGACAGATACAGGCAAGACAAAAGAGCTGTGCGGTAAAAACTTTTGTTGTTGCAACCCCGACTTCTGGGCCTGCCTGCGTTGACCAGAAGTAGTGCGATTCATTGGCGAGTGTTGATAATAAGTTATTGCCAATTGTTAAACTGACAAGCTTGGGGGCGATGCTGAAAAGATAGCGTTGAGCTGAGATTGTGTCAAGAGTCTCACCTGACTGTGATAGTGTGATTAGGATCGTTTCAGGCTCAATGACAGGTGTGCGGTAGCGAATTTCACTAGCAAGCTCGACTGTTACTGGCACTTTGGCAATGGCCTCTATCCAGTACTTTCCAACGAGCGCGCTGTAGTAACTTGAGCCACAGGCGACTATTTTGATGCGACGATGCTTACGTAGTGCTGCGCTGAGGCCTGGTGTGAGGTTGTCGATGCGCGCGCTATCCGCTGTGTGGGTATTAATTAAGCGCTGCAGTACGTTTGGTTGTTCGTGAATTTCTTTGTGTGTTACGCTTGTATACTTGCTTTTTTCACTGGTTGGTGTTTTGGCAATGCTTTTCAGGCAGTGCCACTCGAGGGCATCATTGGTTGCTTTGGGTGTAATTGCTTTGCTGGTAATGACGATGAGTTGATCCTTGGGGGCCTGACAGGCTTCGCTGCAATCCTCTAATAGTGCGTTTTGATCTGATGATAGATAAAAAACGCCCTCACTTCTACCAATCATTAGTGAGCTTTCATGTGCGATGCAGTAGATTTTTTCCGGAGTCTGAGCATCGATAATTGCTAGGGCAAATGTTCCTTTAAGTTGCTTTACGCTCTCAATAATTGCTGTTTCTATATTGCATGTCTGAGCTTTTTTATAGATTAGTTGTGCGATGACTTCAGAGTCAGTGGTTGATCGCCAGTTAATGTCTGCATCGTTAAGAAGCGTTTGCTTTAATTCGGTGTGATTTTCAATGATACCGTTGTGTACTAACGCGATTCTACCCCCGGCTGTATGTGGATGTGCGTTCGCGACTGTCACCTTTCCATGGGTCGCCCACCGCGTGTGTGCAATAGCAAGCGAAATAGGGGGAAGCTTATTGGTTATTTCGAATAATGTATCAATGTCTTCGGTGGTATGCAGGGCTTCAATTTTATTTTTTGTGATGGTGGCGATACCCGCTGAGTCATACCCTCGGTACTCAAGCTTTTTGAGTTGGTTGAGTATGTTTGTTTTTAAATCGGTACGGTGAGAGACGCCAGCAATGATTCCGCACATGGGTGGTTGCCCTTTCTGTTTGAAGCTATTGTAGCAAATACATGTGTGGATTTGTAGCCTGGAGCAAAGATTGCTTTGATTTACGCGTCGTTATTGCGTAAGCTTCTTTTTCCAATTAAGGATATTGGCTTGAGGAGGGCGAGAGATGGCTAGGCTATCTTTGGGAACGCGCTTTGTCACTGTCGCGCCTGCGGCAATGGTTGCGCTTTCTTCAATGGTTACAGGTCCTATAATTTGACTGTCTGCGCCAATAAAACAATCATTTTTGATGATAGAGGTGTATTTATTTTGACCGTCATAGTTACAATGAATAACCCCAGCCCCTATATTACATCGCTCACCGATTTCAAGATTGCCAAGATAGCTTAAGTGCTTCGCTTTGCTGTTTTTTCCGATCGTGGTGGACTTGGTTTCAACGAAACAGCCAACTTGTGCATGCTCACCAACTTGGGTGTTTTCTCGACAATACGCAAACGGACCGACGCTTGCCCCTCGTGCTAAATGGCACTTTTGCAAAAGCGAGTGCGGGTGAAGTGAGACGTTGTCCTCTAAGGTAACGTTGTCCAGAATGCACCCCGCGCCAATTGTGCAGTTGTTGCCAATGGAGACCCTGCCTTTGATAATGACATTGATATCAATGACAACATTTTTTCCACAAGATAAATCCCCGAGACAATCAAACCTGTGCGGATCTTTGATACGAACGCCATTGGCCAGGTGTTGATTAGCTACAGATAATAGATGCTTTCTTTCTAGCGCAGCGAGCTCAGCCATAGTATTGGCACCACATACTTTCCAGCTCGGGCTTGTTTGCATACACTCGATGGCGCCCGGCTGGTGCTTTTCTAATATGGGGAGTATGGCAGTCAGATAGTATTCTTTATTGTTGTTACAGTTGTCAACCAAATGAAGGTAGGAGGTCAATATGCTTGTATGCATTGCTATGATCCCTGTATTGACCTCTTTGATCGCTTTTTGATCGGGCTCTAGATCTTTTTCTTCGATGATGTTTACGACATTGTCCGCCTCATCTCGAATGATGCGTCCAAGGCCAAATGGATTTTCGGTTAGACACGAAATGAGTGAAAGCGGCTGCTTGCTCTTTTTGATTTGTTGAATACTCTCCTTCGACACAAATGGCGTGTCTCCGAGAAGCACAATGACTTTTTCTGTCTTTATGAAGGGTAGCGCCTGTTGAACAGCGTGGCCGGTTCCTTTAGCTTCTGCCTGTTCAACCCATTGAACGTTATGGCAGGTGTCTTCGTCGAGGGTTTGTTTGAATAAGTTAGCCTGCTCACGGGGGTGAACGATGAAAATATGGTCGAGATCACATTGTTTTAAAGTATCTAGTAAGTGCTGGAGAGCGGGCTTACCGCAAATAGGCACCAAGGGTTTTGGACAGGTGACGCCCATTCGTTTTCCTTTACCTGCTGCCAGAATAACTACTGAGCACCCAGGATTGAGGATGTGAGGCTCAGAGCGTTTCATTGCGAATCTCGTCAACGATTTTGAGTTTTTCATTCACTTCATTGAGCGCGTCAAGCGTCACCCCAAGTGCCTCTTGACTATTCTCTGCCAACTTTTTTCTTAGCTCTTTTTCTGAATTGACTAGCGCCTGCTTGTCGAGCTCGGAACCATAGAAACTGTTATCGGCGAGCACAGTCACTGTGTTGTCAAAAACTTCGATAACCCCGGATTTTTCAATGTACAGAAACGTTGATGCCTCCTGCTTACCCATTGGGGTGACTTTTAGTTTCCCTGGTTTAAGTGTCGCAAGTAATGGCGCATGGTTGCGTAATATCTCGATACGTCCAAGTGCTGTTCGAACCTGTACCGAGCTGGCTAAAACGCGAATACTAAAGCCTTGCGGTGTAACGATGCTTACCAATAATGTTTGCTCAGCCATTAGCTTTCCTCTGCGAGTTTCTCTGCTTGTTTTTTAACGTCACTGATTGACCCCTGCATGAAAAAAGCCTGCTCGGGAATATGGTCACAATTACCATTGAGAATTTCCTGAAACCCATCGATGCAATCCTCGAGAGAAACATAAGCGCCTTGAGCTCCGGTGAATACTTCTGCAACGTAGAATGGTTGAGAAAAGTATCTTTCAATTTTACGTGCACGCTGGACGGTTATTTTATCTTGCTCAGAGAGTTCATCCATACCTAGAATTGCAATAATGTCTTTTAGCTCGGTGTATTTTTGCAATACTTTTCTTACTGCTTGGGCTGTTGCATAGTGCTTTGGACTCACTATATCTGGGCTTAGCTGCTGACTGCTAGAGTCAAGAGGATCGATTGCTGGGTAGATACCAAGTTGAGCGATTTGACGTGAAAGAACAATTTTAGCATCTAGGTGTGAAAATGTTGTCGCAGGCGATGGATCTGTGAGGTCATCTGCGGGTACATAAATTGCTTGAACAGATGTAATAGACCCTTTATTTGTTGAGGCAATGCGCTCTTGAAGCTTGCCCATTTCTTCTGCGAGTGTTGGTTGGTAGCCAACTGCTGACGGCATACGACCCAGCAGCGCCGATACTTCGCTTCCCGCCTGTGTAAACCGAAAGATATTATCGATGAAGACGAGAATATCACTGCCCATATCTCTGAAGTGCTCTGCAATTGTTAATGCTGTATTGGCTGTTCGCAATCGATTTCCTGGGGGTTCATTCATTTGGCCGTAAACCAGAGCTGTTTTGTCTATAACTTTGGATGCAATCATTTCATGGAAGAAATCGTTACCTTCCCTGGTTCGCTCACCGACGCCGGCAAATACGGACAATCCTCGCGATTCAACTGCGATATTTCGAATGAGCTCCAGCATGATGACTGTTTTACCGACGCCTGCACCGCCGAAGAATCCAGCTTTGCCTCCTTTGGCGATTGGACACATGAGATCTATAACTTTAATCCCCGTGGCTAAGATGTCTGTACTTGGATTCAGCTCGGTAAAGTCAGGTGCTTTTTTATGAATAGACGCATACTCTTTTGCTTCGATGGGGCCTTGCTTGTCAATCGGTTCCCCCAGTACATTCATGATTCGTCCCAGTGTGCATTTACCAACAGGCACTTTGATTGGACCGCCAGTATTCGTTACAGTTTGGCCTCTTTTGAGCCCATCGCTAGCCCCCATTGCTAATGCTCGAACAGTGTTATTGCCAAGCTGCTGTTGTACCTCCAAAATCAGCTGTTGTTGATCGACCAGGAGGGCATCATAAACTTTTGGGATGTTGTTTGAGGGAAACTCAACATCAATTACCGCACCGATTACTGTGGTGATTGTACCTTTTACTGCTTCCATATTATGTCCTCTTCTTTACTAGGTTATTGCCTCTGATCCGCCAATGATTTCAGATAGCTCTGTTGTGATTTGTGCTTGTCTGGCTTTATTGGCAGATAGCTGTAACGAATCAATAATTTTGTTTGCGTTATCTGTTGCATTCTTCATTGCTATCATTCGAGCAGCTTCTTCCGATGTCGCGTTTTCAATTGCTGCCTGGTAAATTGTATAGCGAATATAGCGATCAAGTAGCGACTTAAAAACTACCTCTCTATTAGGTTCGAAAATATATTCTCTTTGGTGCTTGCTATCAGCTTCAGGTGTTTTTTCTATCGGCAAAAGTTGTTTTTTGTTTGGTTTTTGCTCTAGAATGGACACCATTTTGTTGTAAAATAAGTGCACCTCATCGATATTGTTTTGTGTATACTGGTATATCATTTTTTGACATGCTGATAAAGTTGCGTCTGGAGATAGCTCAGGTTTTGGATAAGCCTCGAGTACAGGTAGATTATATTTCTGGAAAAACTCGGTTGCTTTTTGACCAACTGTGCATAGAACGACGCCTTTTTCCTGAGCTTGAAGATCTTGCATATATTGTACGACTTCGCGAAAAAGCAAGTGATTCAGGTTGCCGCAAAGGCCCCGGTCTGACGAAATGATTACGAGACCAACGACATTAACAGACTTATGTGGCTTGATGAAGCTGTTATTTTCAGCAAACGACTCCGTGCAGTTTGCGAGATTTCCGATCATTTTTGACAGAATTGATGCATAGTACTCACTTTGCGCGTTTTTGTCAGCAAGTCGAGATAGCTTACTTGAAGAAACCAACTCTAATGCACGCGTGATTTGAGCAGTTTTCTGAGTGCTTGTTTTTTTTCTTTTGATGATGTTTAGCTTACTCATAGGGTTACTCACTCAATACGGGCATCAGATCATCGATGATCGCTCTGAGCTTATCGATGTAATACTCTTCATAAACTGGGTTGTTCTCGATGGCTGTTAATAGATCTTTGTGTGATGTTCTTAAGTTTGTTAGTAGCTCAAGCTCTGCTTCTTGTACTTTGGTGACGGGAATATCCTTGAAAAGATCCTCTTGGACCACCATCAGGACACATGCTGTTTCAGCCGTTGATAGAGGTGCTTGATTTTCTTGCTTCATGAGCTCAACGGTTCGCTTTCCTTGTTCAAGACGTTTTTTCGTTTCCTCATCTAAATCTTGAGAAAACTGTGAAAACGCCTCCAGTTCTCTGAATTGTGCAAGCGTTATTCTTGTACTACCGCCCAATTTTTTGATGATGTTTTTTTGTGCCGCGCCACCAACGCGAGATACCGATAATCCTGTATTGATCGCTGGCTTGATCCCAGAGTTAAAGAGCGTTGTTTCAAGGAAG
>MDTC01148517.1_pt1 | contig 22864 bp, 19 predicted proteins | sample 811181 | NCBI WGS metagenome assembly MDTC01 (sample SAMN05326644, study PRJNA326480) | marine metagenome | isolation source: seawater | place: Pacific Ocean: North | collected 2011 | reverse complement strand
GGAACAACTGTTATTAAAACAGAACTATTTATTGGGGTGGAAAGTTGCAATCCTTTGATAAAAGCCAACATGTTTATAACCATTCCTAAAAAAGAACACAAAAGAATTCTTGGCCAATCTTTTTTGTGAATTTTTTGATTTTTTAGAAAAATACTCAAAAACCAAAATAAAATAGCAGCACCTAAAACTCGTAATAACACAAAACCAAATGGTTCAATATAAATTGGCATCACATTTTTAGCTATTGTATGATTAAAACCATAAATAACTGTAGCGCCAAATGCAGCTAATAATCCCAAATTTCTTTTATTCATTATTTATATATTTACTAAAATGAAACAGCTCAAATCTAAGTTTATTAATTTAACATATTAAGAATGAAAAAAATATTTTTAAACTATTTTCTGTTAATTATTTTTTTCCTTTCATGTCAATTAAATAATTATGAAACTGTTGATAAAAACATACGTTTTAGAGAACAAATTACAACAGGTAATTTTTTAAAATTATCAAAGGGATATACATATTATGAGTATGAAAATGTCGACTCTAATAATACTTTAGTTTTTATTCATGGTTTTTCAGTTCCCTCATATATTTGGGATGACAGTTATTACTATGCAATAAAAAAAGGATATAAAACTATTAGACTAGATTTATACGGGAGAGGTTATTCTTCAAATTTAGATTTAGATTATACTGACGATCTTTTTGCTAATCAAGTAATAGAACTTTTAAGCGAATTAAACATAAAAAAAGCAACATTGATTGGTCTATCAAATGGAGGAAGAGTTATTTCGAAAATTGCCTATCTAAAACCTGGTATTGTAAAAGAATTAATTTATGTTTCATCATCTAGTTTTCAAGAACATAAACCACCAAAAAATAAGTCCGTAAGCGGAAAAGAAATAAATGATTTTATCAAAAATAATTATCCAACAATTTCAAAAGGTCAAATGCTTGATTTTAAATATCCTGAAAAATTTATGGGTTGGGATACCAAATATGAAAAACTTTTAAAATATGAAGGCTTTGCAAAAGCTTTAATTTCTACTAGAAAAAATCATGTTAATTTAGATATTGAAAATAGCTTTATTAATAACTCAAAGATTCCTTTTAGCACTGTTTGGGGTGATAGTGACTCTGTTGTTGTATATAGTACTTTTAAATCTAAACTAAATAAATTAATGCCTAATAGAAATGAATATTTCATTTCTAACTCAGGACATCTTCCAAACATGGAAAATAAAATAGAATTTGAAAATTTATTATTTAATATTATACTAAAGAAAAATTAATCTTAAATGATAAGTTGGCACAAAAAATATGTTGAAAAGTATTAAAATATTTGGTTTGTCCAGTTATCAAGCAATTTGGATTTCTTTTTTAAAAGGACTTATATTCGAAATTTTAATTATGTACTTTTTTCGTCCTCTTTAAACAAAGAAGGTGGTTTGATTTTTATCAAATAACCCTTGTTTCTTTTATAATTTGGAACATTATATTCCATTATATTTATTTTTAATTCTTTTTCTAACCAATCTGCTACTAAATGTCTGTGGCAAAATTTGGTTTTTGCACAATGACACATTAAAACTGGTTCGAATTTTCCACAGAGAAGTTCAATGTGTTCAAAAACACTTTTTGGGTTTAATTCAGCTAATTGTTCATTATATAAATCAATAAATTTATCTTCATTTATTATTTTACTCTTAAGCTTATTAAGAAGTCTATAATTTGGTGCTAAAGCTTTATATTCAAATTTAACATCATTAAATTTTGAAGGATATAATGCAATTGAGATTCCCCCATGAACAGTATTTTTTTTTAATATGTTAAAATTAGCTGTCTTGATAAAATAAAATAATTATTAATTTCGTAAATGTTTGATTAAATTCAAAAATAATTTATATTAATTATTTAATTTTCAGAAATTTACAAATTTACTTTTAAGTTGGATTAATACTTTTTTATGGATGTAAAAACTAAATTAAAACAGTTAAATAATCAATGGAATCTGATTGACAATAAACTTATTAGATCTTTTAAATTTAAAGATTTTGAAGTCACATTTAATTTCATGAGAGAAATAGCAATACTATCTGAGAAATTGCGTCATCACCCTAGCTGGACAAATACATATAACAAATTAGAGATAACACTCTGGACACACGACATTAAAGGCTTGAGTGATTTAGATTTTAAGATGGCAAAAAAAATTGATGTACTTTTTAATAATTTTAATAAATTTTAGGCAAGTAAATAATCAATATCACTACAAAAGCAAATACAGCGGAAAAGAACACTGCTCCTGCTGAAATATCTTTTATGATTCCTATCTTATCATTGTAATCAGGATGAATGAAGTCCGCTATTTTTTCAATGGCAGTGTTCAAGGATTCTGTTGCTAGTACTAAACAGATTGCCGATACTTGAAATAACCACTCGATATTAGTAATATCAAAATAAAATCCTGCAAGAATAAAACAAATTGAAAATAATAGTTGAGCTTGTATAGCATTTTCTGTTTTAATTAAATGTAAGGCGCCTTTTACAGAAAAATATATTGCTTTTGTTCTTCCTTGAATAAACTTTATCATATTGAAATATTATTACTAATATATATGATTATTTTTATAATGAAAATTATAAATTTAATATTGCTAACATGGTATGATTATTGATATTCATATTATATGAAAACGTATAGTTCCTATTTCTTAGTTTTTTTACTAAGCTTATCTGCTATTTTCTCTCAAATTAATCCAAAAAACATCGAAATTGTTAGAGATCAATATGGCGTCCCACACATATATGGAAAAACTGATGCTGAGGTTGCCTATGGATTAGCTTGGGCTCACTCTGAAGATGATTTTAAAACTATTCAAGAAGGTTACCTAGCTGGCAATGGATTATTAAGTAAATATGTCGGAATAAATGGAGCTGGAGCAGATTTCATAACTCAAGTTATTGAATCTGAAGAAACAGTAAATGAATTATTCCACACTCTGAGTCCTGCATTTGTTAGAATATTAGAGGGTTACTGTGCAGGAATAAATAAATATGCCGAAACTTATCCAAATAAGGTTTTAGTCAAAAAACTATTTCCTATTACCCCAAAAAAAATGGCTAGATATTCATTTTTACAGTTATTTATTGCTAATGGTGCAGATAAACTTATTGGTAGTGTGTTTCAGAATAATATTAGTTCAGATTTTATTTATGAAAATGAAATGAACGGATCAAATGCGATTGCATTAAATTCAAACAAAACAGGAAAAAAAGAAACATTTTTAGCGATTAATCCACATCAACCCTTTAATGGTCCAACATCTTGGTATGAAGCACATCTAGTAAGTGAAGAAGGAACAAATATAATTGGTGCAACTTTTGCTGGTGCCCCATGTATTTTAATTGGTGTCAACAAATACTTAGCATGGACACACACGGTGAATTATCCTGATAAAGCAGATCTTTTCAAATTACAAATGCATCCAAAGAAAAAGAATATTTATTTAGTTGACGATCAAGAATATAGATTAGAGACAAAAAGAGCTAAGGCATATATTAAAATACTAGGTATTTCAATTAAGATTAGTCGTAAATTTTACAAGAGTATCTACGGACCCACATTAAAAAATAAAAGTGGATTTTACTCAGTAAGAACACCTTCTTTATACAATATAAAGTCCCTTGAACAGTGGTGGAAAATGAATAAGGCGAAATCATTTTCAGAGTTTTACAAAATAATTAAAACAAGAAATTTGCCAGGTTACAATATTGGTTATGCAGATAAAAATGATACAATTTTTTATATTTCAAATGGAATTATACCTAAAAGAGATGAAAGATATAATTGGAGAGGAGTTGTTCCAGGAAATACTAAAAAAACACTTTGGACAAAATATCATGAAGTTGAGGATCTTCCTCAAGTTATAAACCCTAAATCTGGATTTATTTATAATGCAAATCATTCTCCCTTTAAATCTACAAGTGAAAATGAAAATCCAAAAGCAGAAAATTTTTCATCTACAATGGGTTATGAACTTTATGAGAACAATAGAAGTATAAGACTTTTACAGTTAATTGAATCACATAAAACAATAGATTACAAAACATTTAAAAAAATTAAAAATGACAGGACTTTTCCAACTCCAATGAATTATAATTATATTGATGTTAATAACGTTTTTGAAATGCAACCTAAAAATTATCCAGAAATATCTGAATTATTAGAATCTATTCAATCTTGGAATAAAACTGCTGATGCAGATTCGTATGGCGCAGGAACATATGCAATGTTTTATTACGAGTTAAACAAACACTATAAACCTTACATAAATAAAAAATATTCGAAAGAACTAATTAGTGATATTTTATTGGATGTAAAGTCTAAAATGATAAAAGATTTTAAAACTACAAAAGTAAAATTAGGAGATTTTCAAAAATTAGTAAGAGGAGACAAGGAAATATCAATATTTGGTCTCCCTGATGTTATAACTGCAATGAGAGGAGTTAAACATAAAAATGGGATGATAAAAATAAGTCACGGTGAGTCATACATAGGACTAGTTCGTTTTACAGAAAATGGTCCAGAGTACGAATCCGTTTCTCCTTTTGGAACAAGTGATGATCCAAACTCACCACATTACGACGATCAAATGGAATTGCTTTCAAATTTTGAAACTAAAAAAATGACATTTGATAAGAATGAAATATATTCAAATTCTTTAAAAATTTATCATCCAAAATAATTTTTGTTTATTTAAAACTATTTAAAGCCTTTTTATAAATTTTTTCATACATAGGCACCACATTATTTATATCATATGTTTCTGCCTTTTTAAAAGCTCTATTTTTAAACTCTTTAAGTTTATTTTTATCACTTAATATTAGAATTGAGTAATTTGACATGGCTTCTATATCATTTGAATCAGTTAGATAGCCTGTATTTCCATGAATATTGACTTCTGGCAATCCACCTGCATTTGAAGATATAACCGCAACTTTACTTGCCATTGCCTCAAGAGCGGCTAAACCAAAACTTTCTGTATTTGATGGAAGTAAAAATAAATCAGAGTGACATAAGTTTTTCTCAACTTGATTAGTGTTTCCTAAAAACTGGACTTTATTATCAATTGAAAGTTCTTTGCAAAGTTTCTCAGCCATTTCTTTTTCAGGGCCTTCGCCTATCATTAGAAGCTTTGATGGAATTGTTTTTTGAATATTATTAAAAATCAATATTACATTTTTAATATTCTTTACAGCTCTAAAGTTACTTACATGGGTAATAATAAATTCTTTATTGGATTTTAAATTTTCTTCTAAACACTTTTTTTGTTGAATTTTGTACTTAGAAATATCAATAAAATTAGGAATTACCTCAATTTCTTTACTGATTTCAAATTGTTCCAGTGTATCTTCCTTTAAACTTTGAGAAACACAAGTAACAATATCAGATTTATTAATACTAAAATTAACGGCCGTTTTATAAAAGGGATGATTTCCTACTAATGTTATATCAGTACCATGTAACGTAGTTACAATGGGAACAATTAATCCTTGATCTTTTAACATTTTCTTTGCCATGTATGCAGCATAGGCGTGAGGAATTGCATAATGAACATGCATTAAATCAATAGTATAAGATTTTACAACTTCTACTAATTTAGTTGATAAAGCAAGCTCATAGGGTTGAAAATTAAAAAGAGGATAATCAGGAACATTAACTTTATGAAAAAATAAATTTTCATTGAAATTTTTTAAACGAACAGGTTTTTTATAAGCAATAAAATGAACCTCATGACCATGCTTTGAAAGTTTTATTCCAAGCTCAGTTGCAAGCACGCCACTTCCCCCAAATGTTGGGTAACAAACTATAGCAATCTTCATTTATATAAAATTAATTAAATGATTCATAAATAATCTTTTGAATCTCTGTTCTAATATTGTGTTTAGACAACAAATTATTATTCATAGTAGGATAGGTCCTGTTAGATAAAAAAACATACACAATGTTATTAACTGGATCAGCCCAAGCATAAGTTCCAGTAAAACCAGAATGACCAAAACTAGTCATTGGTACACATCCGCATGTAGAATTACTGTCGTCTAACTGGGGTTTGTCAAATCCTATACCTCTTCTGTTATTATCATCACAAAAGTAGCAAGTATTAAAATATTTTACAGTAGAATTTTTATAAAATCTTTTACCTCCATAATATCCGCCCTGAAGAAACATCTGCATTATTTTAGCTACATCATTAGAATTTGAAAATAATCCAGCGTGCCCACCCACTCCTCCCTGCATAGCTGCTCCCATATCATGAACATAGCCTTGGAGAATAAAGTTTCTAAAATAATCATCAATTTCAGAGGGAACTATTCTATTTTTTTCGAATAATTTTGTAGGATTATAAGTAGTATTATTAGCTCCTATTGCTAATAGAATTTTTTTTTTAATTGAAAATCTAAATCATTGAAATTTTTCTTTTCTAAAAATTCTTTCATAAAATAATAGGGTAAATCACTATATACATAAGATTTTTCTTTAAAAAGTTCACTTTTTAATATTTCTGAGTTGATTGAATCTAAGAAAACATCTTTTAAATATAAATTTTCATTTACTTTAATGTTAAAACCTTTTGTTTTATTTGATTTATACCAAAAAGAAAGAGGCTTTCGAGTAATACTATCAATCGTTTTTTTATAGAAAGGAATCCATGGAAAAAGACCTGATTGATGCGAAAACATTTCTTTAATAGTTAAATTTGATTTCTCTTTTAAATTTTTCGATGGAAACAAGTCAAGTAATGTTGTCTCTAAATTAAGATTTCCTTTCTCAAATTCATTCATCATCAAGGGGACTGTAGAAAGAATTTTAGTTAATGAGGCCAAATCATAGATATCGTTCCATTGAACTAGTTCCGAAGAATCATAAGTTTTATTTCCAAAGGATTTATTATAAACAACCTCTCCATTTCTAGCCACTAAAATTTGAGCACCTGGGGTCATTTTATTGTTAATAGCAAAGTGAGCGATTGAATCAATTTTATTTAGTTTTTTTGGATCAAAACCTTGATTGATAGGATGTCCATAGCTTAATCTTTTTAAAATTTTAGTTTTTAATGAAGAATGAAGAGGGAATTCCTTGTTTATACTAACAGGTAATATTCCTTTAGAAGCAATAGCACCAAAAATTACTTGTGCTGACTTTTGTTGCGAAACAACATTATTTTGATATGATACCAAAATCGAATGAATATCATTCAAATCAATACCCATTAAAGCGTAGGGTTTTGCAAAAACATTTAAAATAACTTTTGAAGAAGCTGAAACAGACTCTAATATTTTTATTTCTGAAGATGAAAATTTATAAGAATCAAACGGGCTTTTATCAGATTTGTGGAGACCAATAATTACGTAATCATAAGGCTTTAGAAGTCTTAAAAGATCGCTATTATTAGTTTCAATTAAATCAACTTTAGCATAATGATTAAGCATTTTTAAAAACACATCAGAATCAGAGTCACCCATTTTTAAATAGGCTATTTTTTTTGATAGATCTTTAATAGGTAAGAATTGATTATTGTTTTTAATAAGAGTAATAGATTGTTCTGTTAATTTTTCGAACAGAGCTTGATCTTCCTCTGTATTCATGTCCTTTTCTAAATTTTCAAGATCAATTTTGTGGGGTTTGTTTAATCCTGCTTTATATTTAGCCATTAAAATTTTCTTTACAGAGTAGGAAAGTCTATTTTCATCTAAAACTCCATCATTTAATGCTTTTTTAATACTTTCAGTACTTTTATCTAAATCATTGGGCATTAATAGTAAATCATTTCCAGCTAAAAGAGCAGCTACATCTGCAGATTCGTTCTTATAAAAATCCACTACCCCTTTCATATCCATAGCGTCTGTTATAACCAATCCGTCAAACTTTAATTTCTTTTTTAAAATTTTGGTAACAATATTCTTAGAAAGTGTAGAAGGTAATTTTGGGGTTTTTTCAAGTGATGGAACTTCGATATGAGCTACCATCACACTTGATAAATTATTTTTTATTAATTTTTTGAAAGGATAAAGTTCAATGTCGTTAATACGCTTGGAAGAAAAATCAACTATTGGAAGAGTTTTGTGTGAATCTTGAGACGTATCTCCATGACCAGGAAAATGTTTAGCGGAACCCATTATTCCTTGACTTTGCATTCCCTTTAAATAGGCAATTGATTTATTGGTTACATTAACTTTATCTTCACCAAAAGATCTACTACCAATCACAGGATTACTTGGATTAGTATTAATATCTACAACAGGTGAAAAATTTATGTGTACGCCTAATCTTTTAGCATGTATTCCAATTCTTTCTCCAACCTCGTAGATCAAATTATTATTTTCAATTGCACCCAAAGTCATATTGAAGGGAAAAGAGAAAGCATCATCTAATCGCATTCCTATACCCCACTCAGCATCCATTCCAATTAACAAAGGAACTTTTGAAATTTCTTGAAATTTATTAGTAGCTATTGCTTGGTCTTTAATGTTTCCAAGGGAAAAAATCAATCCCCCAAGATGATTTTTATTTATAATTTCAACAACTTCATCCATTTTTTCAGGCCCTTCCTTTGTTGCAACCCAAATTGTAAATAACTGTCCTATTTTTTGATCAATAGTTAAACTATTATAAACACTATCAACCCAGATTTTTTGATATTCGTAATCAGACGTAACCAATGGGTTTTGAGAATATGTGGAGTTAAAATAAAATGAAATTAATAAAATTAATAAAGAATGTTTCATCGCTTTAATATATATTCTAAATTATCATTTTTAATTATAAATTTTAAAATTTTTAGATGAATACTGTAAAACTAACTGTTAAAAAAACGTGCATGCCAACTTCTTTCAGCTGCGATTTCCCAATTTGTAATAAAATCTTGGATATCAACAACCAAATTATTAAAAACAATAGTTTTTTTTGAAACAGATTTATCTTTTACTAACTTTTTAAAATCATTTATTGATTTATATGAAATATATTCGCCTTGTTTAAAAGATATATTCATTTTATCAAGTAGATCTATCTCGTATTTTTCTTCTATATCTTGAATAAAATGAACGCACTTATCAATGGAACAACCAGTAGCTGAAGTATCTGATTCATTTAAAGCAATTATTATAAATCTATTGTATTTAATTTGATAAGCAGTCTGAAGTTCAGAACCATGAGCCGTCCAATTGTTTAAAAAAAGACAAAGTGATTCTTCAATTTCTTTTAACTCAAAATCAATAAGCTTTCTATTTGACTGATAAATCCATACCCTTGAACTCTTGTCCATTTTAGAGAAAGAAGTAATCATAAATCTGATGCTTTATTTATGAGTTCTGCAATGTCTAAAACCTTTACATTTTCCTCTCTTTTTTTATTTTTAACTCCATCTGTTAACATTGTATTACAAAAAGGACACCCAGCTGCTATGATTTCAGGTTTAGTATCTAAGGCCTGTTCAGTTCTTTTTATATTAACCTCTTGATTTCCAGGTTCAGATTCTTTAAACATCTGAGCTCCTCCAGCTCCACAACATAAACCCTTTTCTTTACAACTTTTCATTTCAGATAGTTGAGCATCTAATTTTTCTAACACATCTCTAGGAGCTTCATAGATGTTATTTGCTCTGCCCAAATAACATGGGTCGTGGAAAGTTATTCTTTTACCCTTATAGGTCCCTCCGTTGACTTTTAATCTACCTTCATTTAATAGGGATCTAATAAATTGTGTGTGATGAATAACCTCATAATTACCACCAAGATCAGGATACTCATTTTTTAATGTATTAAAACAATGAGGACATGTTGTGACTATCTTCTTTATATTGTAACCATTTAAAACTTCAATGTTAGTTAAGGCCTGCATTTGATATAAAAATTCATTTCCTGCTCTTTTTGCAGGATCGCCTGTACACCCTTCTTCTGAACCAAGAACAGCAAAAGAAACGTCAGCTTTATTAAGTATTTTAGCAAACGCTTTAGTTATTTTCTTAGCTCTTTCATCAAAACTTCCAGCACATCCTACCCAAAAAAGAATTTCTGGGGTTTTACCCTGAGCCAATAAGTCTGCAAAAGTGTGAATTTCTATTTTACTCATAATTAATCATGTTTGCCGTCATCAAATACTTGAATGGTAACTTCTTTATCAACTAAATCGGTAAATTTACCATTATACCTGGTGGCTTTAACCAAATGGTTATCTACCCAGTGGTAGTTTCCACCTCTTGGTTTTCCCATTACCATACTATGAAATTTAAAGCCGTGTCTGTTTAACCAATCTTCAGTTACTTTTCTGTGGTCTTCAGTTCTAGATGTAAAAAAACATATTACATGACCTTGATCATACCAATTATTAAGTGTCTTTAAGGCATCTGGATAAACATTAGCTGTTGCCATTCTTTCTGGTTCTTCGTTTGGAATATCATCACAAATAGTACCATCAATATCAATGAGATAATTCTTGATACCCTTAGGTAATACGGGGCTGATATGTTCGCCATCTTCAATCTTTTCACTTAATATCTTGTTAACTTCTTCCTTTTTCATAAAAATAGTATTGTTTTATAATTCATTCTTCCAATTTAATTTATCCATTTGGTTAAATGGCCATGGAGCACCATTATTTTCAATATTTGTCATCATATTATTTAACTCTGATGGGGCAGCTGATTTTTCCATAACTAAATATCTCCTCATTTCCATAATAATGGAAAGAGGATCTATTCCTATAGGGCAAGCCTCGACACACGCATTACAAGATGTACATGCCCATAATTCTTCAGTAGTAATATGATTATCTAAAAGTTGTTTTCCATCTGGTTTAAACTCCCCATTATTTCTGTCTATGTTTCTTCCTACTTCCTCCAATCTGTCCCTAGTATCCATCATAATTTTTCTTGGAGATAATTTTTTACCTGTTTGATTAGCTGGACATTCGCTCGTACACCTTCCACATTCAGTACAGGTATATGAATTTAATAATTGCAACCAAGAAAGATCAAAAACATCAGAAGCACCAAATTTTGCAATTTCATGATCGGCTGGTGGTACTGAAAATGGATCTGCATTAGGATCTAACATCATTTTCACTTCGGTTGTAACAGATTTTAAATTTGAGAACTTACCTTTAGATTCAAGATTAGCAAAATAAGTGTTTGGAAAGGCCAATAAAATATGAAGATGTTTTGAATAATATAAATAATTTAAAAAAAATAAAATACCCATAATGTGTAGCCACCAAGCTGCTCTTTCAATAATAATTACTGTGTTAACTGAGAAATTATCTAAAAATGGAATCAAGAATTGACTAATTGGAAAATAACCAGCAGAGATATAAATTGGGTCTGAACTATTATTTTGTAACCATAGATCAGATCCATTCATGATCAAAAACAGACTCATTAATATTATTTCTATATACAATATTAAATTTGCATCACGTTTTGGCCAACCTTTCATCTCGTCGTTTAAAAAACGTTTTATTTTCATGATATTTCTTCTAGTCCAAAACAATACAACAGATATTATTACCAAAAAAGCAAAAATTTCAAAAAACCCAATTAAAAAATTATAAAAGGATCCAAGAAAAGGAGCAAATGCTCTATGTGTACCAAAAAAACCATCAAACAAAATTTCTAAAAGCTCTAAATTGATTACTAAGAAACCAACATAAACTATCAAGTGTAAAAGTCCAACAATGGGTTTGTCTATCATTTTAGATTGTCCAAATGCAATTTTCAACATTTGAATCCATCTTTTCTTTTTATTGTCAGATCTTTCTAAAGAAATACCAAGATTGATATTTCTGTACATTTTTTTAACATTGGTTGAAAAAAAATAAATTGTACTAAAAAATAAAATTGTAAAAATTATATTTGGAATTAAGGATATCAATTAATATTTAAATTTTTATAAATAACAAAAATATCAAAAATTTATTATGCATGCATAATAAATTTTATCTAATTTAATTACTTTGATTTATAAGGTTTATTTTTTTTACCAAAAACTGAAAAATGAATATATCTATTTGGATTTAACCTAATATCCTCAAGCAATAAGTCGATTGATTTGGAAGCATCATTTAAATTATTAAACAATGAATCATTTTTTATCAACTTTGATAGAGTTCCATTACCACTGTTCATATTTTCCAAGATCTTTGAAAGATCATCTGATGAGTTTTTAAAATTGGCAAGTGTAGTATCTAAATTTCCATTATTTAATGATGAGGATATATTTGATAAATCTTCTGAAATCTTTGAAAAATTGGTAATCGTTAAATCAACTTCGTTTTTGTTTGACTGAATGATTGACTTAATTAATGAAGAAGTTTCTTTTAAGTCACTAATAGTTAAATTGAACTTTGAAACACTTTCTCTTAAGTTATTTCTTGTAGAGTCATCAAACACTCTATTTATTTTAAACAAAACAGAATCAGCACTCATAACCATTGATTCTATTTTGATCTGAAGATTAGTAATTTTTTTATTCACTAAGTCTGTTAGGCCAGGTGCGATAGCAGATTTCAACGTGTCATTACTAACTGCATTAGCAGCTTTATCATTAGCTGGAATAATAGCTAAGGCTTTACCCCCAATTAACCCAGTTTCATAAATTTGAGCCAAACTATTAACTGAAAATTGAATATCATTTTCTACTCTAAATTTAACTAGCAATTGGTTTCCATTATAAAAAGAAATATTTTGAATACTACCTACAGGAAGACCATTTACAGTTACCGGAGTACCATTTACAACACCCTCAACATCCGAATAAACGGCATAAAAAGTCCTGTCACTAACAAAAATATCATTAGATTTTAGATAACTAAATCCAAAAACAAACAACCCTATTCCTAAAATAACTAAAATTCCTGTCTTTACTTCGTTAGTCCATTTCAAAATTTATTATTTTTAATTAATTCAAAGTTATGAATAATTTGTTCATTCATGTTAAATAGAGTTTATCTTAAAAAACTCTTCAATTGAAATTCTTTTACCATTATTAAAAGCTACTATTATAGCGTCTTTAAATCCTGATTTTCTAACTTTAATGAGAAATTTTTTTGCCTTGGTGTAGCTATCAGTATTCTCGAAAAAATACTTATAATTATTTCCGGATTTAGAAAAACTCAATTGTTTTAGTCCTTTAAAGTTATATGATTTTAATTCTAAAAATTTAGAACCAGATGCAATCTGAATCTTTAAATAGGTATTGTTTGGATCATTTTCAACAACTATATCCGAAGATAATTCTGTAAAAGTCTCTGAAATAGTGTTTTTATACTTAATTATAGCATCTGCTATAGTAGTTGACATTTCGTTTTGACCTTTCTTAGAATTTAAATATTTACCTTCTTTTTTGTTTGTCAAAAAACCTGTTTCTACTAAAACACTTGGCATGTAGGTATATTTTAGAACAATAAAGCCAGCCTGTTTAACAGTTCTATTTTTTCTTTTTAAATTCTTTGTAAAAAATTCTTGAATTAAGTTTGCAGCTTTAATACTTTGATCTAAATACTCTTCTTGCATTAAGACTAAGCTTATAACAGATTCAGGGTTATTGGGGTTAAATCCCTCATATTGTTGTTCATAATTATCCTCTTTAAAAATAACTGAATTTTCTTTTTTAGCAATTTCAAAATTTCTTTGATTGGCATGTAAACCTAAAACAAAAGTTCCTGCTCCATAAGCATTAGAGTTGTGTGCATCACAATGTATAGATATAAATAAATCGGCTTTGGCTTTATTTGCAATCTCAGCTCTTTTAAATAAATTAACAAAAACATCTTTTTTTCTTGTATATATAACCTTGATATTATTTTGTTTTTCTAATTCTGAGCCAACTTGTAATGCTATTTTGAGCGCTATATTTTTTTCATAATATCCATTTCCTCTATTACCAGGATCTTTTCCCCCGTGACCTGGATCTAAAACTACCGTGAACACTTCACTTTGAGATTGAGAAAAAAGAACATTACAACAGATTATTATAAATAAAGTTAAAAGTTTTTTTGAATGATGATAAAGGTTATTATTCATAAAAAATTATCTTACAAAAATATATGTAATTTTACCAATAAATATTATTGTTCTTGCAAACAAATAAACTATACAAATCAGAAAATGTTAAATTAATTTTTATTTGCCTATTATTTTGTGGAATAAAAATAAATTATTCACAAGATATTAAGGAAAATGATTCTATTTCAAAGAACGATTCTCTTATAAAAAAGCCTCTTCTTCTTGGCAAAATAACTCGAAATGCAAAGGGATTTATAAAAATTGACAAAGAAAAAGGTAAATTATACTTATATGACCAGGCAGAGTTGTATTATTTAGATACTGAACTTAAATCAGGTATAATAGTATTGGACTATAACAAAAATGAAGTGACTGCTGGAAGAATAAAAGATTCTAGTGGACAATTAACTCAACCTCCATTTTTTAAACAATCTGGAGATGTAGTAAATCCTGACTCATTGAGATTTAATTTTGATACTAAAAAAGCTATTATTTGGAATTCTAAGAGTGAACAGAGCGGTATGAATGTTTTAGCATCTGCAACAAAAAAAGAAAATGATTCAGTTTACTTTATAAAAGATGCAAAAGTAACCACATCAAAAAAGAAATATGATCCTGAATATTTTATAAGAGTTAGAAAGGGTAAATTTATTCCAAATAATAAAATTATTGCTGGATTAAGTAATTTATATATTGAAAATGTTCCAACACCAGTTTTTTTACCTTTTGCATATTTTCCTTTAACACAAAATAGAAAAACAGGTTTTATATTTCCAACTATAGGACAAAGCAACCAAAGGGGTTATTTTTTTCAAAATGGAGGTTATTACTTTGCTTTTAATGATTATTTTGATATCACTGTCTTAGCTGATTATTATACAAATGGAAGTTATGGGTTTAGAAACGAATCTAATTATATAAAAAAATACAGATACAATGGTTCTTTAAGTGTTAGGTTTGAAAACTTAATAAATGGAGAGAAAGGTCTTCCTGGATATTCAAGAGCTAGTATTTATAATTTAAGATGGTCTCATAGACAAGATTCCAAAGCAAATCCAAGTAGTAGATTTTCTGCCTCTGTTAATTTGGGAAGTAGTAATTATTTTAGGGAATCTGTAAATCAACTTAATACACCGAATTTTTTAAACAATACAATGAGTTCCTCAGTATCTTATTCAAAAACATTTAAAGGATATCCCTCTGTTAATATGTCATTAACAGCTTCACATTCACAAAATACTAGAACCAAAAAAGTCAATTTGACTTTACCAACTTTAAATGCAAGTGTTGAGAGAATTTACCCTTTTGTAAAAAAAAATGAAACAAGAAAAGGATTTTTTAAAAATATAAATTTTCAATACTCTTTGAGAGGAGAAAATAGAATTAACACAACTGATTCTCTGTTTTTAAAAAAAGAGATGTTCAAGGATGCTATGTACGGAATGAAACATACCATTCCAATTACTACTAATTTTAAAGTTTTTAAAAATTTTAGTTTTAGTGTGGGAGGAACTTATGAAGAAGTTTGGACTGGTCAAACAATTAAAAGAAACGATTATGATATAAAAAACCAAACTATTGGGAAAAAAGATTCAATAAAGGGATTAGATAGATTTAATAAATACAATTTTAATGCTGGAATAGGAACAACGATATACGGGATATTTAATTTTAAAAAAGAAAAGAAAATTCAATCCATTAGACATGTTGTTAGACCGTCCGTTAATTATTCTATTAATCCTAGTTTCAAAAAATACTATGATAAATACATAATTGATGCAAATGGTAATACAAGAGAATATACAAGATTTGAAAATGGGTTTTTTGGGGTACCAGGAAATGAATTATCAAGTAGTGTTGGTATATCTATCAACAATGTTTTAGAAGCTAAAGTCAGGGACAAAGACAGTACAATAATAGAGCCTAAAAAAATAACATTATTAAATAACTTAAACCTTAGTACATCTTACAACATTGCAGCAGACTCTTTAAAATGGAGTCCAGTTCGTATGTCTGCCGGAACTACTTTACTGGAGGATAAATTAAATATTAATATTGCGGCAACATTTGATCCATATGACATAAATGAAAATGGAACTAGAATTAATAAATTTCACAGTAATGGTTTAAGAATGACTAGCGCTAATATAAATATGGGTTTTGCAATCAAAAGCAAAAATTCAAAAAAAACATCCAATGAAAGTGACAATTCAAGAAGTGGAGGAAGAAAAGATGATTTATTTGGAAAAGCAGAAGACTTTGCTGACAGTTCGTTTGATAATGACAATGATGAAGAAGAAGAAGAAAAAGAAGAAGAAAATGATAAAAAAATAAAAAAGATATCATTTTATGAAAATAAAATTCCTTGGGATATTAGATTAGCTCACTCACTTACATACAATAACAATCGAAAGCAAAATGAAATTTCAAATAATTCTTTAATGTTTTCAGGAAATGTTTCTCTTTCTAAAAAATGGAGAATTGGAGGATCATCTGGATATGATTTTAAAAATGCTGGAGTTACCTATACTCAGTTAAGGTTTGAAAGAGACCTAGATAGTTGGAAAATGAATTTTAACTGGGTTCCTTTCAGTGAAAGAGCTTCTTGGTACTTTTTTATAGGAATCAAATCAGATTTATTAAGCGATTTAAAATACGACAAAAGAAGTTTACCCGATAAAAGATTATAATATGAAAATTTTTTTATTTTTAACATTAGCACTACTAAATATTAATTTATATTCACAAAATAATATGAAAAAAATTATAACTACCACAAATGCTCCTGCTCCAGTTGGTCCCTACAATCAAGCTATATTAATTGATGGAACATTGTATATGTCTGGTCAAGTAGCAATTGATGTTACAACTAAAAAATTAGTAGAAGGAACAATAGAGGAAGAAACTGAAAAAGTAATGCAAAACATTAAAGCAATACTAAACGAAGTGAATTTCAGCTTTGAAAATGTTATTAAATCAACAATTTTCATCACTGACATGAATAATTTTAGTAAAGTTAATAAGTCTTACGGGAAGTATTTTGATGAAAGTACAGCTCCTGCTAGAGAAACAGTTGAAGTTTCAGCTCTTCCAATCGGAGCTAGAGTTGAAATTTCTGTTATAGCTAAAGAATTGAACTAAACTATAGATTGATGATAGGCCACTAGCCCATCTATGGGTTTTTTTAATATTTTGCCACATTTTAATCCTTTAGAATCCAAAGAACTTTTTAGATTTTCTTGTAAATAAAATCCAATAGATCCAACAAAATGTAAAGGAACTTTATTACAATTTTCAAACTGATGAATTTGGTTTTTAATAAATAAATTGAAACCTTTTTTTATAAGTTTTTTTGAATATTTTAAATCTTTATTTTGAACCAAGAATTTAGCAAATTTAGCTAAGTAAGTATTAGGATTGGGTTTTTTATACAAATGATCCTTTATTAATTCTGCCTCCAATTCAAATTGACTTTTAAATTTGTTCTGAAGATCAATAGGCATTTTATTAAAATAACAATCTCTTAGAAGTTGTCTACCAAAATAATTTCCACTAGCATCATCCATTAATATATAACCGAGAGAGGTGATTTTTTGATGTACCATTTGGCCATCATAGTAACTACAATTTGATCCAGTTCCTAATATAGAAACTATAGCTTTTTCACCAGGACTACAACATGAATAAATAGCTGCATATGTATCTTCTTTAATTTGAATATTAGCATTTTGAAAAATAGGCTTTAACACTTTTTTAATCAAGTCTTCAGGTGGCTTAGTACCACATCCTGCTCCGTAAAAAAATAATTCAGTAACTTTTTTTCTAGATTGATAAATCTCATAATTATTAATAACTCTTTCCTCTAAAATATGTTCGGAAAGAACTTGAGGGTTAAGTCCGAGTGTTTGGGTTTCAAATAATTTATTACCACTATTATCGATTGCTATCCAATCTGTTTTTGTAGAACCGCTATCAACTATAAGTTTCATTAATTAAATTTATAAGGAATTTACACGATAAGCTAAATCAATAAGCTTATTAGAATAGCCTGCTTCATTATCATACCATGAAATAATTTTAAAAAAAGTATCGTTTAACTGAATTCCTGCATTTGCATCAACAATAGATGTTCTTGCATCTCCAATAAAATCTTGAGAAACGACTAAATCTTCGGTAAAACCTAGTATACCATTTAACTCGTTTTCTGAAGCATGTTTTAGTTCATTCATTACATCAATATAACTTGTCTTAGAGTTTAATTTAACTGTTAAATCCACAACTGAAACATTAGCTGTTGGAACCCTAAATGCCATTCCTGTGATTTTACCCTCTAAACTTGGAATTACTTTTGTAACTGCTTTAGCAGCACCTGTAGATGCTGGCATAATATTAAGTAAAGCACTTCTTCCTCCTCTAAAATCTTTCTTTGAAGGTCCATCTACAGTGAATTGAGTAGCAGTAGTTGCATGTACAGTAGTCATAAGCGCTTCTGCTATTCCAAACTTATCATTTAATACTTTTACAAGTGGAGCCAAACAATTTGTGGTACATGAAGCATTAGAAACAATTTTTTGATCTTTTTTTAACTCATTATCATTAACACCCATAACAAACATTGGAGCATCAGGTGAAGGTGCAGAAATTACAACTTTTTTAGCACCACCATCGATATGAGATTGAGCTTTATCTAAGGAAGTGAATATCCCTGTACATTCTAGCGCAACATCAACATTGATCGAATCCCATCCAATTTTCTTAGGATCTCTTTCCGCGGTAATTCGTATTTCATTTCCATCTACAATCAATTGACCATTTTTTGTTTCAATATTTGAATTACAAGTTCCATGTACAGAATCATATTTTATTAAATAAGCTAAATGTTCAACATCAAGTAAATCATTGATCCCTACTACTTGAATATTTTCTCTATTTAATGATGCACGAAACACCATACGACCAATTCTTCCAAATCCATTAATTCCAATTTTAATTTTTGACATATTATATTTATTTAATTTAGGCGATCAAACTTAAAAAAATTTATTGACTAAGAGGATTTTAAATTTTGTTTTTAATTATAGATGGGTATTTATAAAAATAAGATTATAGGATTAATTAGGTATTCATAATTTCTGAAACTCTTAAAAGTTCAGAATTAATTTTAGATTTTCCTTTAATTGCTGATTTTAGCGGAGTTAAAGTAATTTTACCTTCTTTTACTCCTACCATCTTTGAAAAGTCTCCATTAATTAAGGATTCAACAGCTTTAACTCCCATTCTAGTACCTAAAACACGATCAAAACATGAGGGAGATCCTCCTCTTTGCATGTGACCTAAAACAGAAACCTTGATTTCATAATCGGGGAATTTTTTTTCTACACTCTTAGCTAGTTCAAAAACATTACTTCCAGTTTTATCACCCTCAGCTACTACTACAATACTTGATGTTTTACCAGCTTTTTTACTTTTCTTTAATGAAATTACCAATTGGTCAATCCCAATATTCTGTTCTGGAATTAAAATTTCCTGTGCACCAATTGCAATTCCCGAATTTAATGCAATATGTCCTGCATCACGACCCATAACCTCTACAAAGAAAAGTCTATCATGAGAAATCGCAGTATCTCTAATTTTATCAATTGCTTCCATAACAGTATTTAAAGCTGTATCATAACCTAAGGTGTGAGTAGTTCCATAAAGATCATTGTCAATAGTTCCTGGAATGCCAATAACTGGAACATTAAATTCATTTTGAAAAATCATACCGCCAGTAAAGGATCCATCACCACCAATGATTATAAGTGCATCAATTTTATTTTTTTTTATATTCTCGTAGGCCTTAACTCTTCCTTCGTTTGATTTGAATTCTATAGATCTGGCAGAATATAACATTGTTCCTCCCCTGTTGATTATTCCCCTAACACTTCTTGTATTTAATATCTTTAGTTCATTATTAATTAAACCCTGAAAACCTCTGGAAACTCCAATACATTCAATTTTATTATATGCACAAGTTCTAACCACCGCTCTAAGAGCGGTATTCATGCCAGGAGAGTCACCACCTGATGTTAAAACTGCTATTTTTTTAATTTCCATAAATTCAAATTAATTTACAAAAATACAAACTAATTATTAAAAATATTATATTAAGAAAATGATTAAAAAAAACAAAAAATCATAAATTTCAATTTTTATATATGGAATTGCCAACATATTATCATTCAAAAGATATCAAAAAAGAAAAAATAATTACTTTAAAAAAAATAAATGATAATTTACAAGATGGTTATTTGGATTTTTTTTTAAAATCTTTATCCTTATTTTTTTTAAATAACTCTTTAATAGAATCAAAATCTAGCTCATATGAAATTCCCATTCCTTGTGTGTAGCCAATATCATTAGCAAAATATTGATATTGATTTTCTTTGTTAAAAAATCTAGCTTTTAGATTTCCTTCATCATTTAAAAGAAACTCGATTTGGACATCACCAATGATTACATTATTCTCAAAACCCCCTACTGGAACACCAACCCTTCCATTAATTAAAATCTTTTCGCTAATCTCAGTTTTTAATGATAAACCAAGTCTGTCTCTGTTAAGTAATGAGGATGCAGCATTTTTATCTCCTTTCAAATAATTGATTCCAACATTCATTTTATCTTCAGAATTTGTAAAAATATCATCAATAATTCCAGAAGCTTTTTGGAACAAATTATTTGTAATAGCTTGAGAAGAAAGGTTTGATAGTGTTATTTCATCTATAAACGTACCTTGGTACAATAAAGAAATAGCTTGTTTTTGTTTTTTTGCTTTATCAACCAAATAATAATCAATCTCAGACTTAATAGGTCCACTAGTATTTGGAAAATTAATATTGAAATCAGGTGTATTCAGTTCAATCAAATTTCCTTTAAAACTAACATCAATATTTGTCGGTATTTTTCTGTTAAAACTTGTGTTTTGAATTAATATTGCTGGATTAGCTCCACCAGGAATTTGATAATTTGCATTTATACTTATATCTGCCAAATATGGGTTTCCATTCCAAGCAATTGAAGAGCCTTTGTTTAAAATAAATTCCCTATCAACTATTCCTAAAGTTTTATAAAAATAGGAGCCAGAATCTACAATATAATCTCCAAAAATATTAAAATTTCCTAATGTATTAATTTTAAAATTTAAGTTTCCATTACCCTTAGAAACTAGCCTAGAGTTAGATTCAGGATCTAAAATCACTTCAATATTAGCATCAGGATTAAATTGTAAATCTAAATTGACTTTAAGTCCATTTCTGTTAAAATTTAAATCAGTTATATCATCATTATTATTTTGAAATTTTAAATACGATAAATCTCCAACGTTTTTAGATTTTCTTAAAGGAATGGTTAAATTTGTTCCTTTATTGGTAGATCCTTTAACATCAATAAATAAATTTTCTCCTGGACCAATTATACTAGCTTCTCCCCTCAAAAAACCTTTTCCATAATACACAGGATCATTTTTTGAATTTGTATTCAAAATTAAAAGGTTTTCTGTATTAATGTTTAAATCTAAATACCAATCTTTAAATTTATTGTGATTAATTTTTCCATTTAATGAACCGATTGATTTATTAATTGAATCGTATAAACTAAAATCTTCTAATTCAAATGTCTGATTTGTTAAATTAAATTTTGGATTATTTATAAGTTTATAGTTAACATTTAAATATGGTATTAAAAATTCAACATTTCGAGTATTAATTTTTCCAGTAAAAATTGGAGTTTTGGAATTTCCTGAAATTAAAATTTTTGAATTAAAAAACCCCTTAAAATCTGTTATTGTGTTGTCTCCTAATTTTGAGAAAGGCATTATATCAAAATTATTCATATTTAATTCCATATCAATTGGATAAAAATTTTCTTCAATACTAAAACTTCCATTTAAATCTAAAGTTTTTTCAAATTGGTTTTTAATATTAAAAGACATAATAAAACTCTTTAAATCATTGCTGGCATTTATATTTAAATTTGCTGACCCCAATAAATGACTATTTGCTTTTAAATTTTCTAATTTTAAAGATGAATTACCTTTATAAACATCTTTGTTTTTAATTAACTCAACTTTACCATTGACTAAAGCCTGTAAAAAAATCTTATTTTTTGGTGAGGTTACGTTTTCTAAACTGACATTTTTAAAATTTAAAAAATAATTTGAGTTTTTAGAATCTTCAGAAATATTAACACTCAATTTTTGGATACCACTCACAAAATTGGCATTTATTAAATTATAATCTTTTTTGTTTCTGTTAAAAGAAAAAACAGGCAACTTATTTTCATTATTTTTATCAAGTAACCATTTTTGGTTGTTAACCTCTATCTCCATTTGATTAAAAGAAATAACAGATTTGTTTTTTCTATCAATTGTGTGAGAAAAAATAATTTTATTAATGTCATCTTTTGAAGACTTGTAACTAGCATTTACTTTAAGTGAATCGTTGAAAAATTCAGTAAATAACTGAAAATCTTTTCCGTTTATAAGATCGTAATTTATTTCTTCGACTTTAATTGATCCAAATTTATTATTTAGATCTAAGTTTAAATTTTTTACATATATTTCATTAAAATTAACAAAAGAGGATTCTAATTTTATTTCATAATCGCCATTTGATTTAAACTTTCCAGAAACAAAGGTATTTTCATCAATGGATAAATTATTGTTAACGAGTTTTAAAAGTTTAGGTTTAAAATTTAAATTAAACGAAATATTTTGAGATTTAAATGGCTTTATTAAACGATAATTAGAGTATTGG
>MDTC01065272.1_pt1 | contig 22864 bp, 22 predicted proteins | sample 811181 | NCBI WGS metagenome assembly MDTC01 (sample SAMN05326644, study PRJNA326480) | marine metagenome | isolation source: seawater | place: Pacific Ocean: North | collected 2011 | reverse complement strand
TTAATGGTGGACAGCCTGATAATTAAAAGAGTTTGAAAAGAGGTACAAGAAGTTTCTAAATTTGGAAGGTGTTGCGGTGCCGAATCATGGCCTACGTGTGGTCGGGTAAAACAAGAAACCGGTGCAAAACCGGTGCAAGCATTACTCAAAAACACGTAAGCCATTATTTCCATTCGGAAAAGCATGGCGTCCCCTAGGGGTTTCGAACCCCTGTTGCCTGGATGAAAACCAGGTGTCCTAGGCCTCTAGACGAAGGGGACTAAGAATCGCCGTTAGGTCAGCGATTTGAAGAAGGCGGGGATTCTAAGAAGCTTAGGCACACCAGTCAAGAGCCCTCCACCATTTTCAGCAACGAAGATTGCACTTTAAGCGAACGCAGCGGCGCGGAGCGGCCATTTCGGATGGCAGCGAGAGGCAGGAAACGGGTTTTTCAAGAAGAGAATGCTTCCGCTCAGCTTGGAATTCGTTAGGATCAACTGATTGCAGCGAAGTTCTGACCGGGCATGAGTCACGGCAGCGACTGGTAATTCAGGGAAATCAATCTTAATCGCATTTTTTTACATATTACTCGCCATATTTTTGCTCGGAGTTACAGTGTATGGGCTACATCGCTATCAAACCATGGAAGTCAAATATCAGGTTGATCGAACTATGCCCCTGCATCCACTTAAAGGGGGGGCACTGCCCAATTTCCCGGAACGAGCACGGTATGGCAACCAGGGTCCAAAGCCAGAGCTTGAAATAGGCGAAGCAACTGCCCCAGCAGGCAATCAGGCAGCAGCTGATAAGCCTGTAGTCGGCGTTGGGCCGGCCTCCTAAGCATAATTTAGGCAGACCCGGGTCAGTGCGGCGAAGCGTAACGGGAATATTAGCTGTGCCATGGCACTGTGCCTAGCGCAACAGCCACTATGGGGAGCCTATAACCAGCTTTGCATTCTCCTGCGTGGCCAGCTCAAAACAGTGGATTTAGAAGGGAACAAGAAAGAGCAAATCCTGACATGACTTTATCGAACAGCTGTTGTGGCGGAGCTTCTGCATAGAAAGTCAGAGGATTCGTCGCATCTCAGTCTGGCTCAGGTACGTCACAGGGATTTCCGGTAGGCCGAAACGCTGCCAATAAACTATCAAAAAAATCGGCTAAGCCCGGCTGCGCCTTATTCGCAAGCGTGGTATGAAGGAAATGCTCGCCGCACGGGGTGAGCCCAAAGACCATCAACTGCCAAGGGAGATATTCAAGGACTGGTGGCTCGAGTTCTTGGAGGACTGAGTGCTTCGCTTTTTCTGGTCCCGTTGCATTAACTCTGTCACTCATACCTTCTCGCATAACCTGTGCCTACCCTTCTGCCTAAAAGGCTCTCCGCTTAATCGCTTTCGATAAAGCAAGGCGCGGCGTCATACCCAAAACTGTCTTGACCCATTTTAAGCTCTATGACATCCTGAGATTCTGCCGATACTTATGGTAATTCGCGTTTATTCGGCTAATCTCAGCCGCCACAAACGCGAAAACATACAACAAAAAAGCCGGTAAAAACAAAAACAAGAAGGACGATAAAACAATATGCAGCAGGGTGACACACCTTATTCTGCGTCCAGTGCTTCAGCTGATTGTGCGGTTAAGCAAGCGCAACTCCGGTAATCAGGGCATCTAATAAGACAAATAGATACCTCTCATTTATCAGGTATTGAAGATCTGCGGATAGTTAATGATGAGCGACGAGCAAACTAGCGCAATGGAAGTTAAAAGCATCAATATCGATCAAAAATTGATCGAAGAAGGCACTGCGCAACTTACCAGCGAGATACAAGTGCTCGAAACCTGGTTACTTGAACTGGATTCTTCCAACGGCAAAGACTCCGAGGTAATTGCGGCGAAGAAATCCTATAACGACATGCTGCGTAGTCGAAAGGAAATGCTCAGCACCCTGGCGCGTCAGGCCAAGCTCCAGGCCGTCGCTACCGACTAGGTAGTCAACCCAATCCGCAAAACCCCCGCTTATTCGCAGGCCCCATGCTGACACCAGATCAAGCTAAAACCATGCTGTCACTTCAACACAGCATGAATACTAAGGTCGATCCTGACTGGATGCAGGCGCGTTATCCCTATCTGCGCGCAGTTGCCATTGAGGGTGCTGAGGCCATTGAGCATCATGGCTGGAAATGGTGGAAGAAGCAGGAACTGGATCTGCCGCAGCTGCAGATGGAGTTAATCGATATCTGGCATTTTATCCTATCTGAATTGTTGCTGCGCAGTCATGACAATGGTGTCGATCCGCAACAAGCCCTCCATAACGCGCTGCGAGCCAGTGAGAGCATCTCGCGGGTACAATTCGACGACAGTGATTACAAACTGACAGAGATAGATCTATTGTCGAAGCTGGAGTTGCTTATCGGGCTCTCCGTGGCCAGTCGCATTGAGCTGGCCGTATTTGCCAGCATCATGGCTGATTGTCAGCTGGATTGGACGGAGTTGTTTCGCCAATACGTAGGAAAAAACGTGTTGAATATGTTCCGTCAGGATAAAGGGTATAAGTCCGGAGTCTACAAAAAGGTTTGGAACGGGCGAGAGGATAACGAATATCTGGTCGAAATCATCCACACGCTGGATGCCAGCAGTGTGGACTTCAAAGAAGCTATCTACGAGGCACTCGAAGCGGCTTATCCTGAGACCGGCATTTGATCATTACACACCAGATTATCAAACACCGGCCGTATATTGAGCGACCTCAGGCCTTACTGATAGTAAGCATTTTCCTTGACGGAGTGATCCGTCACGTCGCGCACCTCAGTCAGCTGGGGTAATTGGCTCAGCAGGGTTTTCTCAACGCCCTCTTTTAGCGTGACATCTACCATACCGCAGCCCTGGCATCCTCCACCAAAACGAAGCACTGCCACCGAATCCTCAAAGATTTCCTCCAAGGTAACCATGCCTCCGTGAGCTGCGAGACCCGGATTGACCTCGTTGTAGAGGATATAATTCACCCGTTCTTCGATAGAGCTATTCTCAGTAATCTTTGGCAATCGCGAATTCGGCGCCTTGATAGTGAGCTGCCCTCCCATCGAATCTTTTTGAAAGTCCACAACAGCGTCTTCCAGAAACGGAATGCTGGGTTGATCTAAATAGGCGATAAAACCGGAGAGCTCCTGCACGTCATCATCTTCTTTTTCTTCTCCCGGCCGACAGAACGAGATGCAGGTTTCCGCTCTGGGCGTACCAGCATCAAGGATAAAGATTCGCACCGCGATTCCCTCGACGTCTTGCTTCTGCAGCAGTTCAGACAAGTATTCCTGCGCTGACCCTGTGATGTTGACCATGGATCCCTCTGGCTTTCACAATAATTGAAGGTGACTTCGATGCTCGATTACTCAACTCGAAGCCACAATATGATACCTGATCAATAATGGCTTGAGAATACCCGAGTAAAATACTAAGGTTCTAGCTTGACCGCGCACACTGCACCAAGGGGCTGGCGATGAACGGCGCTTCTGGTAGAATTCACCGCCCTTCAGATTGACTTCGACAATGACTGATAACACAACTGAGACACCCCTTCGCGAGGCACTGGCTTCACGCATCCTGCTGCTCGATGGCGCTATGGGGACCATGATTCAGTCCCACAAACTGTCCGATGCGGAATTTCGCGGTGAGCGCTTTGCAGATTTCCCTCACGAATTGTCTGGAAATAGCGACCTGCTCTCTCTCACGCAGCCAGATATCATACGGAATATTCACCGCGCCTACCTTGAGGCGGGCGCTGATATTATTGAAACCAATACATTTAGCTCTACCCGAGCCGCGCAGGCTGACTATCACCTTGAAGACTTAACCTACGAACTCAACTTTGAGTCTGCAAGCCTGGCCCGCTCTGCTGTGGACGAATACAAGCTACTTACGCCTGAAAAGCCCCGCTTCGTCGCCGGCATTATCGGCCCTACCAGCCGGAGCGCCTCTATCTCACCGGATGTTAACGACCCGGGGTTCCGCAACACCAGTTTTGATGAGCTAGTAGACGACTACTTCACGTCAACCGAAGGCTTGATGGATGGCGGCGCTGACATCATCATGATCGAAACCTCATTCGATACCCTTAATGCCAAAGCAGCCATCTTCGCTGTCCACAAGTGTTTTAAAGCCAGGGGACACGGCCTGCCTCTTATGATATCGGGCACCATAACCGATGCCAGTGGTCGCACCCTTTCTGGGCAGACCGTAGGAGGGTTCTGTAATTCCATCGCCCACGCCGACGCACTAGCGGTGGGCTTCAACTGCGCGCTAGGCGCCGATCAATTGCGCCCACACATCGAAGAAATGTCCTCCATTGTTCCGGCCCTTGTTTCGGCCCACCCCAATGCAGGATTGCCGAATGAGTTTGGTGAGTACGACCAAACTCCAGAAGAAATGGCGGCTTTGGTGGGGGAATTCGCACAGTCCGGCTTTGTCAATATAATCGGCGGCTGCTGTGGCACCACACCTGCCCATATCACCGCTTTAGCTCAAGCGGTCGCTGGTGTTGCTCCCCGGCAGATTCCAGAACTGGCACCAGCTTGCCGTTTAAGTGGCCTTGAAGCCTTTAATATTTCAGCAGATTCATTATTCATTAATGTGGGTGAGCGCACCAATGTCACGGGCTCAGCTCGCTTCGCACGATTGATCAAAGAGGAGAATTTCGATGAAGCTCTTGAAGTAGCGCGAGAGCAAGTGGAGGCCGGCGCCCAAATAATAGATGTCAACATGGATGAGGGCATGCTCGACTCAGAGGGCGCTATGGAGAAGTTTCTCAAGCTGCTCGCCGCTGAGCCAGACATTAGCCGTGTGCCCCTGATGATCGATTCCTCCAAGTGGGAGATAATAGAGACCGGCCTGAAATGTGTTCAAGGCAAAGCAATAGTTAATTCAATTAGTATGAAGGAAGGCGAAGCAGATTTCCTTGCCAAAGCCGAGCTTTGCATGCAGTACGGCGCCGCAGTGATTGTCATGGCATTCGACGAGTTCGGCCAGGCGGACAGCCTTCAGCGCAAACAGGAGATTTGTGCCCGCAGCTACAAAGCACTGACGGAGAAACTTGGGTTCCCCGCAGAAGATATCATCTTCGATCCTAACATCTTCGCGGTAGCAACTGGCATCGAAGAACACAATAACTACGCCGTCGATTTTATCGATAGCTGCCGATATATAAAAAATAATCTACCTGGCGCTCTTATTTCTGGTGGCGTCAGCAACGTATCTTTTTCATTTCGCGGCAATAACACCGTTCGTGAAGCTATTCACTCCGTGTTCCTGTATCACGCTATCAAGGCCGGACTGAATATGGGCATAGTTAACGCCGGTCAACTCGCCGTCTATGATGATATTCCCGCCGATCTAAAAAATGCGGTAGAAGACGTCGTACTAAACCGACGAGCAGACGCCACTGATCGCTTGATGGAAGTTGCACAAGATTACTCTGGCAGCGGCCCCGTCGAAAGAACTGAGGATCTAAGCTGGAGAGAATCCTCTGTTCAGGAGCGCCTAGCTTACGCGCTCATCAAAGGCATCACTAAATTTATCGAGGAAGATACAGAAGCTGCTCGTCAGCAGGTTGAAAGACCCATTCAGGTGATTGAAGGGCCGCTCATGCAGGGCATGGGAGAGGTCGGCGATTTATTTGGCGCAGGAAAGATGTTCTTGCCGCAAGTGGTCAAAAGCGCCCGCGTCATGAAACAGGCCGTAGCCTATCTGCTGCCCTATATTGAGTCCGAGAAATCTGACGGCGCCGTTCAGAGCAAAGGTAAAATTCTTCTCGCCACCGTGAAAGGCGATGTCCATGACATTGGCAAGAACATCGTTGGTGTGGTCCTTGGCTGTAATAACTATGATGTGATTGACCTCGGGGTCATGGTGCCTTGCGAAAAAATTCTGCGGGTTGCGCGTGAGGAACAGGTCGACATTGTAGGTCTCAGCGGCTTGATTACCCCTTCGCTGGACGAGATGGTGCACGTTGCCAAAGAAATGCAGCGTCTGGATTTTCAAATACCTCTACTCATTGGCGGCGCCACTACTTCGAAAGCGCATACGGCAGTCAAGATCGAAGAGAACTACAAAAATGGCGCCACCGTATATGTTCCAGACGCATCCCGTAGCGTGACCGTAGTCAGTCGCCTGCTAAGCAAACAACAAAAACCAGACTACTGCGAACAGTTGCGCAACGAATACGCCGACATCCGCGAGCGCTCTGCCAACCGCAGCGCCAAACGAAAGTTGATTCCCTACCAGTCCGCAAACGCCAATGCGTACGAACCTGTCTGGTCGGAGTATGAACCCACACGACCTACTTTCCTTGGAACAAGAATATTTGAAGACTATTCTCTGGCAGACCTGGTGCCATACATCGACTGGACACCGTTTTTCATCACCTGGTCACTGGCCGGCAAATTTCCCGCCATTCTGAAAGATGCCACCGTGGGCGAAGCTGCTTCAGATCTATACCAAGATGCTCAAGCCATGCTCAAGGAAATCATTGAGAGTGGATCGCTCAAGGCAAAGGCAGTGGTAGGATTTTGGCCAGCTCAACGCAGTAGTCGCAATGACGTCACGCTCTATCACGAGAATGGCGCACCAGACCCGCTATACACGCTGCACTTTCTGAGGCAGCAAATGGAGAAGCAGGATAAGCTTTCGCACCTCAGTTTAGCTGATTACATTGCGCCAGATAGTGCTGGCAAGCAGGATTACATCGGTGCCTTCGTTGTCACTGCCGGAATAGGTGCCGAAGAATTGGCCGCCAAGTACGAAGCCGATCACAATGACTACAGTGCCCTGCTAGTCAAAGCGCTCGCAGATCGACTCGCGGAAGCCTTCGCCGAGCATATGCATGAAAGAGTGCGCAAGGAATTTTGGGGCTATCAGCCAGAGGAAGCCTTGAGCAATGATCAACTCATCATAGAAGCCTATCAGGGCATCAGGCCTGCACCAGGATATCCCGCCTGCCCGGATCACTCTGAAAAGCTGACTCTGTTCAAGCTGCTACATACAGCTGAGGCCATCGGCGTTGAACTTACAGAGAGCTATGCCATGACGCCTGCGGCAACGGTCAGCGGCCTGTACTTCTCTCACCCAGACTCCAAATACTTCCCGGTAGGAAAAATCACCGCGGAACAGGTCGCAGATCTGGCTGAGCGGAAGGCAACGGATCTTGATGTGATGACGCGGCTGCTTGCACCCAATCTGGATTGACCCTTTAGCCTTGGCTGTCTCCGCCGCGTTGGCTAAAATCATTCGACCTACTAACAACTGAGATACGCCTGTGTACCAATACGACCAGTATGACCATCAGATGCTGGCCGATCGCGTCGGCCAATTTCGTGATCAGACGCGCCGCTACCTGGATGGCCAGCTTTCTGATGCTGAATTTTTGCCGTTGCGCCTGCAGAACGGGCTGTATATCCAGCGACTTGCGCCTATGCTAAGAGTCGCTGTGCCTTACGGACTCTTAGCGTCCCAACAACTCCGCAAACTCGCTTATATCGCAAGACACTATGACAAGGGTTATGGCCACTTCACGACGCGGCAGAACATTCAGTTTAACTGGCCTGAGCTCGGGGATGTACCGGAAATTCTGGAACATCTTGCCGAAGTAGAAATGCACGCGATACAGACCAGCGGCAGCTGTATTCGCAATACCACGACCGACCAGTTCGCAGGTGTGGCAGCAGATGAAATTGAAGATTCGCGCCATTACTGCGAGATTATTCGGCAGTGGTCGACCTTCCACCCCGAATTTGCTTTCCTACCCCGGAAATTCAAGATCGCCGTGTGCGGTACACAAATTGACCAGGCGGCAACCCAGGTGCATGACATCGGTATATACCTGACCCGCAATGACGCCGGTGAAACTGGCTTTCGAATACTCGCAGGAGGCGGTCTGGGGCGAACGCCAGTAATCGGCCAGCAAGTCTTTTCATTCGTGCCTCAAGTCGATCTACTTACAGCACTTGAAGCGATTCTCAGGGTCTACAATCGTGAAGGCAGGCGTGACAACAAGTACAAAGCTCGCATCAAGATCCTTGTCAAAGAATTAGGCATCGGTGCTTTCAAAGCGAAGGTAATGCAAGAATACGAGCGTATTGTCGGTGGTCCTCAGACTCTTACGAACGAGGAAATTTCCCGCTGCCGGTCGTTCTTCACTGACCCGGACTATGAAGATTTGCACGATGCACCGGCGGAACTCGGCGCGGCACTGCAGACAAACGCCTTGTTCGCGAGCTGGCATAGCAACAATGTGCACCCCCACAAGAAGAATGGCTATGCCATCGTCACAGTGAGCATGAAAGAAACCGGTGTTGCCCCCGGCGATATCACTGACAGGCAACTGGAATACCTGGCCGACCTCGCAGAACAATATAGCTTTGGCGAAGTTCGCGTCACTCACCATCAAAACGTTTTGCTGGCCGATGTTACGCAGAAAGACCTCCATGCACTTTGGTATCAACTCAAGCAGCAGGACCTTGCAGCACAAAATCAGGGGTTGTTAACCGATGTGATTTGCTGCCCAGGCGGCGACTTCTGTGCGCTAGCAAACGCCAAGTCTATCCCAATTGCAGAGTCCATCCAGAGACAGTTTCCTGACCAGCAGGAGCTCGAGGACATAGGGCAGATGGACGTGAAGATATCTGGCTGTATGAATGCTTGCGGCCATCACCACGTCGGAAACGTCGGCATACTCGGCGTAGACAAAAAAGGTGAAGAGTTTTACCAGGTCTCTCTAGGTGGCAGCTCCAAACACAACGCCAGCCTGGCTAAAATTATGGGTCCAGCCTTTGCCCAGGAAGAGATTCCTCAAGTTGTCGCCAAGTTAGTGTCTGTCTACAGGGATCTCAGACAAGAGCAGGAAACCTTTATCGAGACTTATCGCCGAGTCGGTATGGAGCCCTTCAAGGAAAAAGTTTATGCCAAAGCTGATTAATAACGGTGCTCTTGTCGACGATCAATGGACAGTGCTCAATGAGGCGACCGGCCCCGAAGTACTGCGTGTCGTCAGGGGTAAGAATTTTATCGTGCCGCTGAAATTCTGGCAGATGTTTAGACCTGAAATCGAAGAGTTTCGCGCTGACATCAGCATATGGTTAAACAGTGACGAAAATATCGATTCGATTGCGGAAGAAGTTCATAGCTTTCCCATGATCGCACTGAATTTCCCGGTATTTTCCGATGGCCGCTCTTATACCAACGCCAGGGAGCTACGTGAAAAATTTAATTACCAGGGTCAAATTCGCGCCATAGGGGACGTCCTTAGGGATCAGCTCTATTATATGTCTCGCTGCGGATTTGATGCGTTTAGCCTGCGTTTTGACCAGGATGCAGATGCATGTCTGGAGGCATTTAAGGATTTTAAAACCAACTATCAGGGCACCGTTGCCGAACCCGCTCCCTTGTTCCGCCGACGCTGACTGACTATAGTCGATTACGTGCCTAACCAGCTATCGACCACTTTACCCGGATCCCGTTGGCGACCTAATGGAACAAGAATCCCTCCTGTTTTCATTTTTCTCTTCTTTACTGGTGCTGCATTAATCAGCACAGTCGCCCTGTTTTTCCGTCAACCACTGCTAGTCGCCTACATTGTTCTCGGCGTTATTCTCGGCCCCTTTGGACTCGAGTACATAGCGGACGCAAGTTTACTCTCAGACATTGCGGAGTTCGGCACCCTGTTTCTGCTATTCCTATTGGGCCTTGATATTAAGCCCATAAAGCTGCTGGGCACGCTTAAAAAACGTTCCTCGTGACTCTGGCCAGTTCAGCGGTATTTTTCCTGCTGGGATACAGCACCGGACTCCTGTTTAACTATTCTGGAACTGAGAGCCTGGTCATTGGATTTGCGATGGTGTTTTCCAGCACCATTATCGGTATCAAACAGCTCCCAACTACGGTTCTGCACTAGAAGCACATGGGAGAATTAATGGTGGGAATCTTGTTGCTGCAGGATTTCAATGCGATTTTTATGCTCGCCTTTTTCGATAGCAATAATATTGACCAGGGAAACGCGCTGAGGGTATTACTAGCATTCCCTGTGCTCATCATTTTCGGTTATCTCACGACGAGATTTATCCTGATAAAACTCATCGCCAGGTTTGATCACTTTAAGGAGTATATCTTTTTACTGACAATCGGCTGGTGTCTTGGTCTTGCAGCTCTGGCAGCGGAGATTGGCCTGTCTGCCGAGATCGGGGCCTTTGTCGCCGGCATGTCACTAAAGCCAATTGCGTTCCGCTACCTGCTGCGTCGTTTTAGCGAGATCAACCGGCTGGCCTGGGATGCGGGCCTGCGTCTGGGTCAGATTAGTGAGTTTCTTTGCTAATCGCCTTCGTGCCACGCAGTCCGGCGTCATCGGCGAACTTGCTTCCCTGACTATTCAAGCAGCAGCAATCGTCAGCTTACTGATTTCTTCTTATACCGTGATATTTTTCTGCCCAACATCGATCGCGATCAACAGTAAGTTACGCCAGGACTGCATGCCCGTAACCACATTCCTGCTATGATCAGGCCTGCAAATTGAGGAGGAATCGGCCGGTTGCACCGCCAGCCAGGACGGTCTTCAGGCTGGCGTCCAACTGATCAAGGGTAATCTCCGTGCAAAGCTGCTCAAGTCCATCGAACTGCCAGTCATTGGCAAGCTTGTTCCAGATGTCCTGCTTACGCGCCAGTGGCAGTTCTACCGAGTCGACCCCCAATAGATTCACGCCGCGCAATATAAACGGCAGAACCGAGGCCTGGAACATGGGCGACTGCACCAACCCACAAGCAGCTACACTGCCCCCATACTTAAGCGCCTTAATCACATTGAACAGTGTATCCCCACCCACTACATCTACGGCACCAGCCCAGCGCTCCCGCAACATCGGTTTGGGTGAGGCTTCGCTTATTTCGTTGCGATTGAGGATCGAGGTCGCACCTATGCCTTGTAATACCGCTTTCGCCTCAGGTTTACCAGTGCTCGCAACAACCTCAAACCCTAATTTGGCCAACATTGCCACGGCAATGATGCCTACTCCGCCGGTTGCCCCTGTCACCAGCACTTCCCCGCTGTTAGTTTCGAGCCCGCTTCGCAACAGCGCATCGACACACAAACCAGCCGTCAGGCCTGCCGTACCCAAGCGCATACTCATTGCCATATCTAATCCAGCAGGCAACGCAATTACCCAAGTGGCCGGCACCCGAATCATTTGACCAAAACCGCCAGCGGTATTCATTCCCAGGTCATAACCGGTAACCAATACCTCCTGCCCGACCCGAAACTTGTCGGAGTCAGAACTGAGCACAGTGCCTGCCGCATCGATGCCAGGAGTGTGCGGATACTTTCTGGTCACGCCGCGATTGCCACTAGCCGATAGGGCATCTTTATAATTTAAGGACGAGTAATGCACCGAAATTAAAACCTCACCCTCGGGCAACTGTTCGACACTTCGCTCTATCACGGAGCCCTGAAACTGTTTTTCCGAGACTTCTGTAACTTCGAAGGATTTAAAATGTGACACTGAGTATCTCCTTAGCTCGGTTATTATATCGTAAAGCGTTTATATGTTTAATTTAGGAATCCGGGCTATCAGGCGTTATTGATAGATATCGTTGCGCGACTGGCTGAAAAACCTACTAAGCACTTTTTCAAAGCTGTTCTCTAACACATTACCTAGCTTATCCTGTATCGACTGGCGCACTTCGTACTCGACCTCAAAAACCTCAGCCAAATCGCAGGCCTGCAGAATACACTCGTCGCTAGTTCGAATATCATCCACCATATACTTTTCTTTAGCCTGGCTCCCGAGCCATGTTTCCCCAGTTGCTACCTTATCTATATCTACACTGGGTCGGTGGTATTTCACCCAAGTCTTAAAGATATCATGTATAGTCTGGACATCTTCCTGCACTTTTTCCCGACCCTTGTCGGTAATTTCGCCAAAAGTCGTTAAGGTGCGCTTGTATTCACCGGCACTGATCATTTCGTAATCAACATCGTGCTTCTTCAAGACTCTATGGAAGTTAGGCAGCTGCACAATTACACCAATAGAACCGATAATCGCGAACGGCGCGGCAACCAGCTTGTCCGCCAGGCAGGCCATCATATAACCGCCGCTGGCAGCAACTTTATCTACGCAGATGGTGAGTGGCACTTTCGCATTTTTGAGTCGCAACAGCTGCGATGAGGCCAGTCCATAGGCGTGAACCATCCCGCCTGGACTTTCCAGCTTGACAACAACTTCGTCGGCAGGAGTGGCGAGGGATAAAATGGCGCTGATTTCTTCCCGCAAACAAACCACAGCGTCAGCAGCGATGTTGCCCTTGAAATTGAGCACGTAGATGCGCTTTTTCTCATGCCCTGGGCCTGTATTTGATTCTTCACTGGATTTGTCTTTCTTACGGGCCGCTTTTAGCTCCTTCTGCTCTAATTTCGCTTGCTTTTTCTCACCCTTGTGCACAGTCTTCAGGCTTTCTTTATCGAGCACAGCTTCCCGTACTGCTTCACGCAGCTCTTCAAAGTGTTCATTGAGTCTTGTGACCTTGATAGCCCCTCGCTTACCCGTCTTCTTGCCACGCTGACCGCTGGATGCGGCCACACTGATTAGAACGATGATCGCGAACACGATGGTCACGGCCTTGGCGAGAAACATGCCGTATTCACTTAAAAACTCCATTCAGAGCTCCTTTATGGTCTGCTCATAGCGAGTAAGGGATTGCAGTTTATAGCTTATCAACACTGAGATTGCATCTGCCTGACGTAATGTTCTATTAGCTGGCCAGCAACGCTGATATTAGCCGCCGGTATGTTTGGCAAGTCATCAATGTCATACCAATCGGCCTCTTCAATTTCACCCGGTTCCGGAACGATGTCCCCGGACACATAGTCGGCGAAAAATCCTAGCATCAGCTGTGAAGGAAAGGGCCAAGACTGACTCTTAAAGTAGCGAATATTTTCGACCTCTACACCCACTTCCTCCATCACTTCCCGCTTTACAGTGTCCTCTGCCGATTCGCCAACCTCAATAAATCCGGCAAGACAGCTATAAAACCCGGTTCGGTAGCGAGCATTGCGAGCGAGTAAAATTCGACGACCATCCACCACCAACATAATTGCACAGGGGTTAATACGAGGAAAAAAGGAATGTTTGCAAGTGTCGCAAAACAAGGCTTGCCCTGAGCGGTCGGGTATCGTGGAACCGCCGCAATAACCACAATAGCGATGAGAGGAATGCCAATCCAGAAGCTGATTGGCCTTGCCTGCTACGAACATCGTTCGCTCATCACCTTCTAACAACAGGCTTCGCAAAGAGCGTGATTCAGCGCCTAACAGCTCCTCTGCGCCTTCCAGTGCCTGCGTCGCCAGAAAGCTCTCGCGCCCATGACTGACTTTAATCAGAGTGTCTTTTGCAAATAATTCTTCAGAGATTTGATCTATCTGCCACAAGAATTCGCCGTCCTTTACCAGCAGTCGCTGCCCGACAAACAACAGCGCGCGATCATTGCTGCCTAAAGCTTCAAGTCTGTGAAAGTAACCACTCATGAGCTGGACTCTGTATACCCTCTAACGAAACAGGCAACCCTAGGGTTGCCTGTTTGATTGCGGACGGTTAGCAAACTAACCTGTCGTGATAATCAGGAACTCGCAACGCGCGAACCAGAATTAGTGCCCGCCGCCCATGACTTCACCAACAACCACTGAAGTAGTTTCAATCGGCGCTGAGTAAAAGTCCCAGAACGTCCACATGATGATGGTACAGGTTACCAGGGTCACCAACATTACCGGCAGACCCTTTCGCATCCACATGCCAGGCGTGATTGCGAGACTGGGATCGCCAGCGTCCTTGGCCATTTTCTCGGAAATGGTGACGATGAATACGTTCGCGGTGGAACCAATATGAGTACCATTACCGCCCATACCAACACCGGCAGCAAGCCCCCAGAACAATGGTGTGACATTGATTCCCTGCACCTCCATACCGGCTATGATCGGGATCATCGCGGCGGTGAAAGGGATGTTATCGATTGCAGCGGACAAGAACGCAGCCACCCACATTAGCAGCAGGGTAGCCACCAGCAGATCTTCCTGGACAAATGGAACAATAAATGTGCCCAAGTATTCGAGAAACTGACTATGCTCCACGCCACCAACAATAATGAACAGAGAGATAAAAAACATTAGAAGGGCAAGTTCGGTATGGGCAAACGCTTCTTCCATATCGAGGTCTTTGCCGATAAATGCCAATGCGGTCAGTCCGAGCGCAGTAACGAACCAAGGCTCCCAGTGCAGGGCATTGTGCATGATGAAGCCAATTACCATAATCCCCAGGACACCCATAGCGCCGTACCAGGTCTTGGGATCTGACAATGGCTCACGGTCTGTCAAATCAAGCTCATGCGGTGTAACGGCAAGCTCTTCCTTGAACAGGGTACGCAGCATCACCAGTACCACTAGCCAAGCCACCAGCACCATGCCTCCCATGTGGATCAAGAAAGTGTTAAAGCCGATCCCAAAGGCAGAACCAATCATCAGGTTGGGTGGATCACCAACCAGCGTCGCCACACCGCCCGTATCGGACAACAGCGCAGCAGCCAGCAGAAAGGGAATGGGTGAAACTCTCAGCGACTGACAAATAAGAATAATCAGTGGACCGAAAATGACCACGGTAGTCACGTTATCCAATAGCAGTGACAATCCCGTTACCAGTGAACCAATCAACGCCAACAGCAGGAACAGGCGCCCTTTACTGAAGTCAGCGGCCCAGTAGGCCATCTGTTGGAAGCCCCCGGTAGGAATCATGATCGCCACGATAGTCATCATACCGCCCAGCAGGAAAACCACGTTCCAGTCGATTGCCTCTACCGCTTGATCTGGATTGTAGAAGCCCATGGACTGACCCAATACGATCATTGCCGCAGCGCCAGCCATGCCACATTTCACCCGATGAATTTTGTGTATTTCTTCCGTAAAAATAGCGATAAATGTCACAGCAAGCACGAGTGCCGAGACCAGCATATCATTATTCCATTCAAGGGTTTCCATAAGTGTTTGTCCTCATCGAGAGCTGAATATGAGACTGCCAAGTTGATTGCCCTAATGGATAATCAGCGTTTACAGATTTGAATTAAGTCGAGACAACTTAACCTTTTGTTATTGTATTTTCGAGACTTTTTCGGAGCTCCGGTCCCAAACGCAGCAAATACTATAGCTTTCGAGTGGCCTGTTCAAGCAGTTTCGCGGAGGCTGGTCGCTAATGAGTGCGGATTTAAAGCATCCACCGACTCTCAAAAAATATGCTTTTAAATTTTCCGCTTAGACCTTATTAAGTCGCCTCCACAAACTGCCGCTGTCGCTCGCCTCATCGATCTCATTCAGGCAGGCCTCATGACTCTCAAGTTCGTCAGCTGATGCAGCGACAATTCGCAGCGACGGCCTATTGGGATCGAATTTTCGATCCCTTCGCGCCGCGACAGATTGCTCCTCTTGCTCCTCGCGCAGAGACAGGCTGGACTGTCCGCTAGTCATGAGCAGATAGACATCTGCAAGGATCTCAGCATCGAGCAACGCACCGTGCAGGTCACGCTGGGTATTGTCCACCCCATAGCGCTTACAGAGAGCATCCAGATTGTTGCGTTGTCCCGGATGTTTATCTCGGGCCAGCAATAGCGAATCTAGAATCGCACAAAAATTCGCCATCTTGCCTTGCCCTGAACCACTCAACTTCAGTTCGTGGTCAAGAAAGCCAATATCAAAGGGTGCATTGTGTATTACCAGCTCAGCGCCGGAGACAAACTCCAGGAAATTGGCCTCAACTTGACCAAAGCGGGGCTTGTCGGCGAGGAACTGAGAAGTGATCCCGTGGACCTCGATAGCAGCCTCATCAATTTCACGGTCGGGATTCAGATACTGATGGAAATGCCGGCCCGTTAGACGGCGGTTCAGGATTTCGACACACCCGATCTCGATAACCCGATGCCCCTGCTGCGGGTCTAGTCCAGTCGTTTCTGTATCAAGTACAACCTGCCTCATTTTTAATCCGTTCTCTGTTGAAATTTTACCCGCATGCAATCAAGCTTCACTTCAGCTAAGGCAGCTCATCAATTCCCTGATTCGCCAATTGATCTGCCAGCTCGTTCTCTAAATGTCCGCTGTGGCCTTTGACCCATTCCCAGCTGACCTCGTGTTGCTGCACCTGGGCATCTAGCTGTTGCCATAAATCTACATTGAGCACCGGTTTTTTGCTGGCGGTTTTCCAATTACGTTTTTTCCAGTTCGGCATCCATTCGGTCATTCCCGACAGCACATATTTCGAATCTGTTGTAACCAGGACCGAGCATGGCTTATTGAGTGCGGCTAAGCCTTTAATTACAGCCGTCAGCTCCATACGATTATTTGTGGTCAGCTCTTCACCGCCGTACAGTGTTTTTTCAGCCTCCCCAAAGCGCAGCAAAACACCCCAGCCACCCTTGCCTGGATTGCCTCGGCAAGCGCCGTCGGTATACATCTCTACGTGGTCAGACACTTGGGCTTAGCCCCGCGGACGGATAGGATTTATACATTACTGGGATCAATGAATTTTAAATCGCGCTTTTTCCGCTGCTGGCATTGCCACCGTTCGGGTTCTAAGCGGCCGCCAGCGCGGAACGATAGGTGTGATTGGAGCAATCTGTTTCACACAGAGCATGACATAGACCCCGCCCAGGGGCGAGCCCAACCTGCTGGCGAAGCGCTCAAACCTGGAAGCATGCTTGAGAATACTGCGCAGCTTAAACGGAAGGAAATGCAGGCCAAGTTGAGTCGAATCCAGATGGAGATCCAACAATTGCAGCCAATCAGTCAGGCGACGGCGTGAAATAAATCTGGCACCCCATGGTAAATTGGTTTTCCGTTTAAACAGCTTCCAAAATCCCCAGAAACTAATCGGGTTGAATCCAACAATTAACAATTGACCACCCGGGCGAAGCACTCGGGTAGCTTCGCGCAACAGCCGGTGACTGTCCTCAGTAAAATCCAGAGCATGATGAAGCACCACCACATCGATACTGTCAGTGGCCACAGGTAATTCCTCATTGTCCGCGACGGGATTAGTGCTCCCGGGACGCCAGGTTGGAGAAAAAATCACCTTGTGACCTACCGGGCTCTCATCGATAAGGGAAAACTCTTCGTTACAGCCAATCTGCAGGATGTGATAGCCAAACAAGCGGCTGAGCAGACGGTCTGTAAGGGCCTTCTCGGCTCTCCACACCGCTTGACCCTGCGGCGTGCGGAACCATTGTCCCACCATGTTAGCCAACATGTCTGAGTCGGAAAATCCCTTCAACAGTCTGCGGCGGGTCTCATGTTTAGAATACACGTTCATGGCATTTATCGAGAATCATTCAGTGCGGCGGAAGTAAAATTCTATCCCGCCAATAGCGCCAGCACCAGCCTCTGTGACTAAGTGCTAAGCATATGATTCTGAGACAATTCTCGCTATCATGGCAGTTATATCAGTACAAGTAAAAGGCCGTAAGCTATTCATGTTCAACCGCATTCATCCAATTCCTGCGTTCCAGGATAACTATATTTGGGCAATAGTCAGCGCTGACGAGAATGCTTTCGCAGTAGTCGATCCTGGTGATCCGGGCCCGGTGCTCGAATTTGCTAAAACCCACAATCTCATGCTGACCCATATTCTGGTCACTCACCATCATCCTGACCACACTGGTGGCTTGGTCAGCCTCGCGGAGAAATATCAGCCGATCATCTTCGGTCCGCGCCCAAGTAATATCAAAGGAATAACAGATTTCGTCGCCGAAGGTGACAACATTGAGCTCTTCGGCGCACGCTTTTCTGTATTAGAAGTACCAGGTCACACTCTTGATCACATCGCCTATTTTAGCAACGATACGGCTCCACCCACGCTTTTTTGCGGAGACACTTTATTCGCTGCGGGCTGCGGTAGACTGTTCGAAGGAACCCCCGCCATGATGTTCGAGTCACTTGCCAAGCTGACTGCATTGGCAAGCAATACGGCAGTGTACTGTACCCATGAATACACAATGGCAAACCTCAAGTTTGCTGCAGCGGCGGACGGACAAAACCCAGCCTTGCAGTCACGTGTAGCTGCAGAGCAGGCCAAGCGCGATCAGGCCCAACCCACTCTGCCATCCACAATTGGCCTGGAACTGGCGACCAATCCATTCGTGCGCTGTGATGACGGGGAAATCATTAAGCGACTCAAGAACCAAAACAGCACCGCGTTGGATTCTTCGGTTGACGTGTTCGCCGCCCTGCGAGCCTGGAAAGACAATTTTTAAACAGGCGATCGCGTTCTGCATGAACATGTTTAATATGAAGGTCAACTCGGGCCCCCGCGCTAGAGCAGCGCAGATACTGCTGCTGTGCGCCGCCCTTATTGGCTGTCAAACCAGCACCCTAATAACTCCCGGCCCGGCGCAATCAAGCCACCCGCAACAAGATGGGGAAGCGGCAGGGATGGTGCTTGAGAGGCCACCAGAAAACTCCTCGTCACTCCTTTCCGGCGCAACCCCAGAAACGCCAACTGGCTACTCATCTCTATGGGATCGGATGCGCGCCTCACTTCAACTGTCACCTTACTACTCCCATTCTTCGGTTGTGGAACAGCTGCCGCGCTACTCAGAAAATCAGCGTTACTTCGACCTGGTTACAGAGCGCGCCTCGCCTTTTCTGTTCTGGATAGTTGCCGAAATTGAGCGCCGCGGCCTGCCAATGGAACTGGCACTGCTACCAATGGTCGAAAGTACGTTTAATCCGACAGCACACTCTCGACAAAACGCAGTGGGCCTCTGGCAGTTTGTTGCGCCCACAGCAAGTTCATTTGGGCTGCAGCAAGACTGGTGGTTCGATGGGAGGCGCGACCCCAGAGCATCCACCGTCGCAGCCCTAGATTATCTCGAAGTGCTGAATGAGCAGTTTGAGGGAGACTGGCTGATCACACTGGCCGCATATAACACTGGCGACGGCAACGTGCGTCGAGCGTTCCGGCGGCGTGGCGCTGAGATCGGCGAGCTCAATTTCTGGGAATTACCGCTGGCACCAGAGACTCGCTTCCATGTACCACGCGTGTTGGCGCTAGCTCAGATTGTATTGAATCCCCGGGACTACGGCATAGAGTTGACCAAAATTGCCGACGAAGAGCCACTAGCCATGGTCGATGTAGGCAGCCAAATCGATCTGGCCCAGGTAGCCGCGATGCTTGATATTGAGCTGGAGACTATCAGGAATCTAAACCCCGGGTACCTGCAGTGGGCAACCCACCCAGAGCAGCCGCAAATTGTCGCGGTACCAAAGCAGATGGAGAATCAGTTTCAAACTAGCCTCGCGTCACTCGATCGCTCGCAGTATGTTTCTTGGGAGCATTATCGTATCCAGCCGGGAGACACGCTTGGGGGCATCGCCTCGCGCCTTGGCACCACTGTAGAGACATTACGAGTCATCAATAAGATCCAGGACTCAAGGATAATCGCTGGGCGCTCATTGCTTATTCCACGTGGCAGCGCCTTCTCAGAAGCAGTTCTGGCCAGTTTGCAGCCTCCACTATCAGATACCAGGCTTGCGGTTGCGGTTCCGCCTCGCTATATAGTGCTCCGTGGTGACAATCTTTGGAGCATAGCTCGACGTTTTGATTTGCGCTCCAGTGACATCGCTGCCTACAACCAGTTGGATCGGGATGCTTTGCTGCTACCTGGCCAGGAGCTGGATTTCGGCTTTATCGAAACCTCCACTCTCACTGCGGGGTTCCCCGCCAATCGCGTTGGCAGCAATATATATCGCGTTCGACGCGGTGATACCATGGCCGGCATAGCCGAGCGCTATAGCGCCGACCTCGCAGATCTGCTGCGTTGGAACGACCTGGGCAGAAATGATCTAATCTTTCCGGGACAGCAAATCCAAATTGTCGCACCCTAAATGGGACTCAAACCAACATGACACAACTAGCCGCAGCTACAAGTCGAAACGAGGAGTTTTTTGGCCATCCAGCCGGACTCTCCACCTTATTCTTTACCGAGATGTGGGAGCGCATGAGCTACTACGGCATGCGTGCCCTGTTAGTGCTCTATATGACCCTAAGTATTCAAGAGGGTGGGTTAGGCATCACCGTGGCATCGGCTACGGCTATCTATGGTTTATATACTGGCGCAGTGTATTTCATGGGATTACCCGGCGGCTGGATCGCGGACCGCATGATCGGCAGTCAGCAGGCTGTCTGGTACGGCGGGATCATAATCATGTGTGGTCACATCCTACTGTCCATTCCTAATGACAACACGTTTTTCGTAGGCCTGGTTTTTGTAGTGGCCGGAACTGGCCTGTTGAAACCCAATATCGGAGCGCTGGTTGGTCAACTTTATTCCCGCGATGATGAGCGGCGGGATGCGGGCTACACCCTGTACTATATGGGAATTAACCTTGGCTCGGTTATTGGCTATTTAGTGTGCGGATGGCTCCAGGTTAACGTCGGTTACCACTGGGCGTTCGGCGCTGCCGCGATAGGTATGGGCCTGGGACTTGTACAGTTCCGCCGCACCCTGCACAAACTCCAGGGCGAAGGGGTATTTCCAACTCAGGTTTTATCTGCGGCAGGGCAACGCAACAGCCAGTTAGCCATACTTGCCAGTGTTACGCTGATTGGATTGCTCACCACCTTTCTTATGAGCGGCGCACTCCGCATTGATCCCGTTACCCTAGCGCGGTATGTCGCCCTGACTATTACTGCAGTATTTCTGGCTTATTATGCCGGTATCTATGCTTTCGCTGAGCTTAGCCCAACTGAAAAACGCTCCCTTGGTTCTTTGTTTCTGGTATGCGTTGCTTCCACGTTTTTTTGGGCCGGATTCGAACAGGCTGGATCGTCCCTTAATTTGTTTGGGCGCGACTATACTGACCGAATCATAAATAGCTTTGAGATTCCCCCGGCCTGGTTCCAGTCAGCAAATTCGTTTTTTATAGTTATCCTATCGCCATTTTTCGCGGCGCTCTGGATCAATCTAACAAAGCGTATGATCAACCCCTCCTATGGAATCAAGTGCGCGCTCGGCTTGATAATCATGGCAACCGGTTTTATCGTCATGTTTTTCGCAGCGCAAGTCGCTGCCTCAGGAATGCTTGCTGCCCCCTATTGGCTCGTGGCCACCTATTTCCTGCACACAGTGGGCGAATTATGCCTCAGCCCCGTTGCTCTCAGCGCAGTCAGTAAACTCTCGCCAAAGCGTTTCGCGGGGCAGATGATGGGGGTTTTTACTCTGACCTATTCAATTGGCAACGTGGTTGCGGGCCTGGTCGCAGGTAACTTCGATCCAGAAAACATTCAGCAAATGCCAAGCCTGTATCTGCAGATCAGTTTATTCACCATAGCCATTGGCGTCGTGATAGCGGTCTTCGCATTAAAGACCAAAAACTGGGAGTCTCTCATTGACCAGGAAGCCGAATCGGTGCCAGCGACCGCTTAAGCCGATCAACAATATTAGTTAATAGAACTCTAAAGCAAGGAACAAATGTTATGAGCTTTCTCGCAGGAAAACGTGTACTTATTCTTGGCGTAGCCAGCAAACTCTCCATCGCATCTGGCATAGCAGCAGCGATGCATCGAGAAGGCGCCGAGTTGGCGTTCACCTATCAGAATGAAAAGCTCAAAGACCGGGTACTTGGATTCGCGGAACAATGGGACTCCAACCTTGTTTTCCCCTGTGACGTTACAAGTGACCAGCAAATCGATGACCTATTCTCCGGGCTGTCTGAAAAATGGAATAGCCTTGATGGGATCGTTCATTGTCTGGCTTTTGCACCAGGCAATGAACTCGATGGAAATTATGTGGATATCACCACAAGGGAAGGCTTTCTGACGGCGCACGAAATTAGTTCCTACAGCTTCGTGGCGCTGGCCAAGGCCGGCAAGGAACTGATGGCAGGTCGTGATGGTTCTCTGCTGACATTAAGCTATCTGGGCGCTATGCGGACACTGCCAAACTACAACGTCATGGGCCTGGCCAAAGCCAGTCTGGAAGCAAACGTGCGCTATATGGCATCTAGCCTGGGGCCCGAAGGTACCAGAGTAAACGCCATTTCCGCAGGGCCGATTCGCACCTTAGCCGCCTCCGGTATCAAGAGCTTCCGCAAGATGCTTGACTATAATGCTAAGCAAACACCGCTGCGTCGCAACGTCACCATTGATGAAGTCGGTAATGCCGGCGCCTTTCTGTGCTCAGACCTAGCCTCAGGCATTTCAGGCGAAATCCTCTATGTCGATGGAGGATTCAACACGACAGCGATGGGTACCCTGGAGTAGCGTCGAGCGCCCGCATCTCAGCCCATCGAATCCATATCAAAAAAAATGCTGATCCACCGAAAGATGGATCAGCAATTTTTTAGATTAGATGACTTCTGACAGGCTTTCTACAGTACTTCCTCTAGAATTGCGGCACTTATATCAGAGCTTTCTCGCAGACTCACAAGAAAAGACTGGTAATCACTTACGCCAAGATCGCTTTGCAATGAATCTACCAGGCGATTTCGCTCTGGTTCCGGGATGGCAGAAACCTCGCCGGGATTCACCTGGTTTAGCTCTACCAGCACGAAAGTACCATTGGCCAGACTGACGCTGGAAACTATAGGCCCACCCTCAGTGGCCGCCATGGTGAAGGCGTGATCTATCACCTCACGATTTACGCTGAAATCGTTGCGGCTGATGTTTTCAGCGTTTACCCATACCAGCTCATTGTCGGCAAGCAGAGAATCCACGTCACCGCCCTCTTCCGCAGTGATCAACAGCTCCTCACCGAGGCTTTCGACCGCCTCTCGCTCCATCTGGGTGCGCAGGATGACAGATATCTCTCCTATGACATCGTCCAGGGGGC
>MDTC01043626.1_pt1 | contig 22871 bp, 17 predicted proteins | sample 811181 | NCBI WGS metagenome assembly MDTC01 (sample SAMN05326644, study PRJNA326480) | marine metagenome | isolation source: seawater | place: Pacific Ocean: North | collected 2011 | reverse complement strand
CCAAATGTTTGATAAGCACCATACGAACCATTAAACACAACTGAACCGGTGCCAGTCGATGCCGATGTTTCTCTTACTCTATCTGATATTTTAAACATTGTTTACCCTAAATCTAAGTAACATACCCCAATATTATATACAATTTATGCGAATACACAGTAAGCCCTAGTTCTAACTGTCTTGTCACCATTCATGGTAAATGTATGACCCTTTGTAACCCCCTGTCCATTCACGTCATAGAATTCCTGAGTTAGACCACCACCGACACATCTATCACCTGCATATCTCACAATCTCAACTTGTGCATTTTCAGCAACCTCGATTGATTGGTTGAAGAAAACGAATTTGGTGGCACCGTTTACTAGAAGGATCACTCCGGTTGCTATTTGATTGAGTCCGGGCTGTTCAAGGCATGTCAAAGTGAATGTTGGTATATCCTGACTTGAAGATTTAGCACTTACTAAAAAATAATCTTGCGGCTGGATGGGGATAGTAATCGGGTTTTGTGCGGATTGACCTGAGTCTTCAAAACTGCCACCATTCTTAGATATAAACCAGTTTGTATAATTGATTTGACCGTTTGGATAATTAAAATCACTGATTAGAGATAGCTCTACTTCTTGAATAAGGTTAGCAGGAATAAATGTAGAAGTTGAAGGTGGTCGATCAAATCTCAAGTTTCTCACATCGACAGTGCTTGTGTCGGATTGTTTATACTTTACTTTAATTCCCAAGGCTTCTGAGGCGGTCGGGTTTGCCGGGGCCAGTTCTGAGGCAGTTATTAGACAATGAGCCTCTGGGTTAGATTCATACACACTCAACGCCCCAATGGGGTTTGGACTGCCATCGCGAAGGGAAGGATAAATCGGGATTTCCATGTCCTCTTCTACCCCAATAGCTGCAAAGGTCGGACCATACGAGGTTTGGGGGTATAGGGGTATGGTTATGAAGCTGCGTTCAATTTGTGCGGAAGAGGTATTTGTGGAGTCTGTAATTCCAGCATCGTTACCGAAGGCATTATAATTTCCAGATAACACTGGTGTGTAAAGGATGTTAGGGTTTCCTAGAGACTGCCTGTCTGCAAAAATATGAATATTTTTTAGATCGGTGTTCTTCTTCTGAAAGAAATCGTCACTTGGGCCTCTGGTGAGATAACCATCACCAATTTCACCTCCTGCACCGGCAACCCGTATATAGAAGGGTTTTTGAGACAGGTTGAAACGAAATTTTCCAACCGCGAAATTTTTATGAAGTCCCGGTCCCTTAAGAATACGAAGGACGGGAACATTGCTCTCCTCGGCAAAACTAACCAATATTTGGAAACCAGTATATGTTGTTGTAATCTGGCCTTTGGTGGCATCCCATCCCGGTACTGAAAAAAGTAACGTATTGTAAACGGCTGGATCTTGCTCATTGGGGAAACCCGTTGATTCAATCCAGCATATTGAAGATCCAATTTTTGCGTTGTTGCCGACTTCCTCAAGCTCCCCAGAAAAACGATTGTAGATGTCGTCTTTATTAATCTCTTTGAAAACAGTTCTCCACTGATCTCCGAAATGTTTGATAAATACTATACGTCCGGGATCGGGGGAATAATATCCGGGAGCAGACACTGCAATAATTGGCTTGGTCCCGTCTCCGTTATAGTTTTCATACGGTCGAATTTTTACACGAGCAGCAAAATTGCTCCGGTCGTTTCCGTAAGGCCAATCATTAGTAATTCCCATTGTAGAAGGTTTTGCTTCTCCCGATTCAGTATCTGCACCTTTGATGTAGAGAAACTTGGGGGTTTCTGAGGGTCGATACTCAAAAAGGCGTACACATTCCCCTAAAATAGAACCAATCGCAATCCACCTTGAGCCTTCTGTTCCTGTGCTATCTGACGCATCAAGAACATCTATAGAAGATCCAAAACCTTGGAATTGGAATAATTTATTAAGTTCTTCGCCAATGGTTGAAACGTCAATTACGTCATAAAGCTCATATTGACCGACTGGTTCTGACGCAGTATCGAAAATGTCGCCAAAATTGTCTAGGTTCCACTTATAAACCAAGACTTTAGAGGGCTCCCGAGCCGTGGATGGGCAACCAATGTAGAGATAGTTACCTCTCCTGTTTAACGCAAGGGAATAACCAAAACCATATGACGATCTGGTGTTGGGTGGATTATGATCGGGATCAGGATATATCTCTGCTAGGACTTTATGACTGCCGTAACTGGTCCAATAAACAACTACTTTTCTACTGTCGTCATTGGTACAGATTGAAACAGCATGTACTTTGCCCTCGGCAGATGAAGCCAAAGTCCAAATCTCACCCTCTGGAGTAACCGGAATGTCCGGTGCCCCAGAGTAAGTATCATTTGATACAAAGTTTCCGTCAGAGTTTACGGCCTCATCTAAAGATTGAAACTTATAAAATCCGTTAAAGTTTATATCTGACGAAGGTGGATCAATAGGATCATCAGTGCTACTAACTACCTCCCACTCAAACAATTGAAACGAGGAAGAGGTTGCAACAAACGAAGGGTCTGAATTTGATACCGCTTTAATTCTAAAAAGTCTGTTGTAAATTTTTCTGTTGCAGGACTCGTTAACTTGTTCCAAGGTGAAGTCGCCACACACGTTTGCGGAAGTGTTTCTGCGAACAGACTGTATAGACGGTGTGCGAGAGGGGTCATAAGAAGCGAAGGTGGCATCGTAAACATTGGTTTGGCTTGCACTATAAACAACCCATGAAGCGGTCTTATCTGTTGCTCCACCTTCAGGAAAGAAACCACCCCATAAAGCAGTACCATCTCTTGGTTGCAACTCGGCTGAACTAATTCTATTTACAGCAGTGGTTGGAGAAAATTGCCCATTCTGCGACTCGTAGGTTTCAAAATAATTGCGAGATGACGCATCGAAACCAGTTAGTGCGATGTGAATTCTAGTGGCAGGATTATCGTTTTCTCTAGACATGAACGATTCCGCTAAATATTGAAACGAGTCATCGTCTGATATAGAATCTATCAGCGTAAGAACATCGTTTGAATACCGAAATAGTAAAAGTCTATTCTTTTCATTATCTTCATCATAATCAGAAACCTGAATTACAGAATTTTCAGAATTATCTATTGTGACAAACCTACCGAATATATTATTTCTGTATCCGCCTTCAGTATCTCTGTATTGACCTATTAGGGTTATCGTATCTGGGGTGAGGCCGCCTTCTTTACGTTGTGATTTAAAAAGAAGCAAGTGGGCATATGAAGTGTTGGTTCGATGAGACCAGCACCCTACTGCTATTCTGTAGTAATATTTATCAAATTCAGAATCGTAAAAGGCGGGGGAAACAGAAATCGACCGAGGATTATTAGGTACGAAGACATTTGAAGTACCGAAGGTGGTTATTTCTCTTCTACTAGTATAATCACTGACACCAAGCTCGTTTGTTATAAAGCCAGCATCCGAAATGTCATACACGATGATTTTTCCTATATCCCCAACGACTAACTGTTTAGGATATCCTCCCTCTTCTTTACTAAAAGCTACACATCTACCAAAGCCAGCTTGTTCAGCATTGCTGGGTTGTGTCTCGAATATCGCACTCCCGCCACCCGCAAGGAGCGTTCGTTCAGGAAAAAACACAAAAGGGTGCTGACCCGCCAATGAATTTTGCACAGTAAATCCGATGGCAACCGCTCGAAATGTTCCGTCAGGATCTGGTTTTGCCGCAGCGTCTATAGAAACAAACGCTTCAAAGTCCCACGATGGTACACTTATTCCTTGCGACCCACCGTATATATCATATTCAACCCCCATACACGGTAATGGCGTACCGAAGATAGGACCAAAAGGCTCAAGACTGCCATCATCAAACAATCTAAACGATTTATGGACTGCGTATAGAATTTTATTCTTTCGGTAAGTACCGCCAACCCCGTCAGTTTTGTAGCGACCTATGACCATTACTACGTCAAGAAACCTAAACTCTTGCCCATTGTTAATTTGTGGGCTTGACATTGGTTCTGAAAGTGCATATTTTACGGTTGAATTTGTTTGTTCAGCTACAGCCTGTGGGTCGGCAGGTTCTGTGGCAATGTATGCGTTCCATTCGGCTTCTGTAAAAATTTGACCTTGAACCCTGTCTCCTACCAATTCATAAAGCTCTGAACTTGTGAAAAAGTAAGGGCACTCGTCTTCGGAGACAACGTTTAAAGACTGCTCTACGTTGCTAAAATCAGAACCTAAAGACTGTATAAGGAACCAATTCTGACCATTGTCGTCGGAAGCCTCTAAGGAATAGTTGACCACTTCGTGGTCTAGGCTTACACCTTGAGAGTTAGATATTCTTGCGGTGTATTCTACTGTTTGATCTTCGTCCTCTGTAGCTGCATCTACACACGGTCCACATTCGGGGCTTCCATTATCACAGTATTCTCTTATCAACCCATTACTAGGTTGTTGGACGAAAGATATGTTTGCAACTGTACATGGAGTACCAAGACCGCACAAACTTGTTATATCATTAGTATCCTCTGTAGGGCAACAATTTGCGGTAACGAATGGGCAAAATACATCTTCACTTCCATTGTATATCGAAGAGACAATTTCTCTTCCGGTTGCTAAAATGTCATCTCTGAGTTTTTTGATCGTTCCGAAATATTGAAACTCACTACCAACTTTTCTTTGACCTATATCTCTCTGATTCATACTGCCAGAGTCGTCAATGAAAATACTAACTTCAGATCCTGCATTAAACTTAGCAAGAACTCCAGCCCTACCATTGGCCTCATAATAGTTGACCATAGCAACGATTTTACCCCAAGGATCGTTACCGTTACCCTTGGCTGTATCACCATTACATCTTTCTATTTGGTTATTAAATGTTCCCGGAGCACTTGCTGGAGGACCATTACTACGCAAAAGAAAGAATGTATCTTTTTGAGAAAATTCAGGTGGAAAACTTAGACTTGCGATCCTGTTATCTACATTTAAAACAAACAGTAGCCTGTCTGGATACGCAGCGGCCCAAGCGTTTACCTTCTCGGTAATATTGATCTGACCACCTTGATTACCTGTATTCTCGTCAATAAACGCAATACATATAGCACTACCGCAATCACCGATTGGTGGATCTGGCGGAGGATCAACTATAGGTCCACAGCAGACATTACACTGGCTAGGTCTTCCCATTTTTTTCCTCTATTAATTAACAGCTAACCCATAAAGGTCTATACTCAGACCCTAGTTTACCTGCCACTACATATGTTCCATTGTTCATCGTCAAGTTTGCATCTCTGTTAGTGATATAAACCTGATCGCCCGTGTCTACTCCATTCTCGTAAATACTCATCAATCCAGATACAGGTGCTGCCAAACCAGCGGTAGCACTTAGATCGTTATCTGCAAGCAAGCCCTCTAAGAAGAAAGATGTTTGTGCAGAATCAAACTTACCGTCACAATCTATAGATGCAACAAGCTGATCGTCACAATACCAAGCCTGAATGTAGTCGTTGGCATTTTCATTATGGATGATACTGTCTCGTCTAACCTCAAGTGGAGATTCTGGACTTAATCTAGCATCACCAATAGCGATGTTTCTTCTATCCCATCGTCCAGCAATAGTATTCTGTATGTTAAGCCTACTACTAAGAGACTGATTATACATCAGCCTTTGATTGTTTAAAAGATTAGTGACAATCTCTATGTTACCGGTATTAGATTCATCAACAGATGTATCAGAGTTCCCGTATAGAGCAAACTTACCAATACCAATTGAGTTACTGGTTTGTGCGTATTGACCTGCATTTGGACCAATAAATATAGACTGCTCTGCTGAAGCAGCTTGATTGCCAGCATCTTCTCCAATAAAGATACTGTTTGTAATATCGTCTGCGTTATAACCGGCCTTACTACCAATGAAGATAACAGGTTTTGGAGAGGTGAGTGTTGGGTTTGAAACGGTGGCATTGTAACCAGCGTCAGCACCAATCATAATAGCGTTTTGCCAACCTTCAACTCCATCTGCTACATCGCAACCTATAAACACAGATCTTGTATTTTTTGCTTTATTGATTTTTGCTTCAGCGTCTGCATTGGCAATAACAATGTTGCAGTTTTCAGTTACGTTTGTTAGACCCTCAGTAATATAATCTGCTAGAGCATTTAAGCTCATCTTGCCAAGTTTTGAGGAACTAGTACCGTCTAGCTGTACTGGAACAAAAGTATTATCAATAGTGATATTATTACTTAGCGTACCAGCAAGTGGGACATTAGATAGATCGACTCTAAAGTAACTTTGCTCTGGTTCTAGATCTATCGCAATGCCAGTTGACGCATTGTAGGGCAAGAATCCAAGATATGACAAGCCTGACATAGCAGTACCATCTTGAAATCTAATAGCATTTTTTAATCTGAAGTCACCGTTTAACTCTGCGAATGGAACGGGAGTTGTAGGGTTACTATAGCTTGGGTTATTAGTAGAAGGAGCAAATCTATGATTGAGAATGAAGAAGTCTTGGTCATTAGTTGCATCACTATTCTCAAACTTAAACTTTAACGTAGTGGTTGGAGGATCTGAATCGTCAGAGTCACCATCTACAACTTTTATTACTGCATCATAAGTAGCAGAACTTGGCTCAAACTCATTTGTGAAAACATAACTAATATCATCCTGAGTGACCGAAAGTGTACCATTATTGATAACGAGTGACCTGTTTAAGCCGCCAGTCTTACCAGTAATAAGTGGAGAATCACCAAAACCAATTGCTAAATCTTCATCTTCTGGAGACTCTGAATTAAATAGTTCTCCACCGATAGCAATAACTCTTTGAATTGCAGTGTTGTCATCGCCAACGATAACGTCACGTCCAATCGCTACAGAGTTATCAATATTAGCAAAACCAGTTAGGCTTCTACATCCAACGGCGGTGTTGTTGTTAGCATCATTACCCAATCCACTTCCAGCATGATAACCAAGCAAGGTATTGCATGTTGCGGATACAGAACCAAGAGTATTTCCAGCACCATATCCGTAATAAGTATTTCTTAGTCTAGAAGAGCTAGACGTTCTGGAGTTTGGCGTATACCAACCGCCATATGTATTACCCTCTGTTGCATCACCCCAGATTAGACCGTCTACAGAATTATTTGGATCTAGATCTTGTGATCTAACAAGGTTGGTCTCTGTTCCACCGTCATCTTTAAAATAGATTGCCTGAGTTCTGCCGCCAACGGAGTATGGTTTGACATATAGTTTGCCAAAATCTGCGTGATCTGCTGGTGAGGAAGCCTGCTCATGAATAGAGATAGTTCCACTGTCTTGATGATTATCGCAAACATAAGCAATAGTGAGCGGTGCGTTAGCTTCAAAGTGTCTCTGTTCGTGAACTCTGGTTAGTCCAATACTGACATATCCACGCTCGGATAGAGAAATGTGAGAAAACTCCATCCCAACATCACCGCTTGGGCGAATAAGCGAGATGTCAGAAACAGTCTTGTCGGTCACTCCGGGGTTCACACATGGCTCGTAGTAACCGTATCCAGTTTCAGCATCAATATATGCATCGTCAAACTCTGGATCGTAACTAAAGTGTAGACCAGAAGATCGGGTATTGCTAACACCAAGAAGCTCTAAACAACTTCTATAATCTTTTGATGGACCACTAGTAAATCTAATATTTGAATCACCAGTTGACTGTACATTGAAAATAGTCTCTGGTATAACTGGAGGATCTGCTTCATCCCTCGTTGCATTTGTAATTCCGACAAGTCCAGACTGTGCAGCAGTACCACCATTCCTAAGAACGGTAACTGCTTCTCTAATCTCAGCTTGACCATTATCTATGTTTAGAGATAATCTATCTTTCATTTTTAATCCTGATCTAATTCATCGTAATAAACGATACTGAAACCACGAATAGTGCTTGCACTCTTAATTCTACTGGCAAACTGTTGAGTGACCTGAACTCCAGAGTCAACAGTTCCATACATCACTGAGTAATCATATCCAACTGGATTTCCATCACCACCAACGTGTGTGCCGGATCTAGAAATCATATTCACATCAACCAAGGTTGGATACTTATCGCTGTACTGAGGCTCTTGTGCAACTACGACCCTCTGACCAGATTCTGCATAAGGCTCAACCCAGACACCCATGCAACCACTATCAATGACTAATCCTACCTCTTCTCTACCAAGTACACGCTCTGTAATTAGTGCGGCACCACTGGTAACTTCTAGAGATATGTTTGATTCAAATCTACTTCTAGTATATGGATTATCATCTGGCAAGCAATTTAGAGAAACATCTGGATATCTATAGATGAATCTGTAATCTCTGCGGTAGGTTGCACCGCTAGAGTGGATCTCGAAACCCGCACCGTCTAAACTTGTGTCGTCTAAGAATCCACAAACAGCAGAGTTGTGGAATCCATCATCTTCTGGATCACAGAAACCACTCGTTGCAAGATGAAGAGTTTTGCAGTCGTAAAGACAGTAATTAATAGCATTGTAGGCAAAGTCATTTACTGTTAATTGACCACTAATAATTACGTCATTTAGGTATGCATCCCACTTTAGGTTTGGATGTCCAAGTGCGAATCTTTCATCTCTGCTTGGGACAAAATCTCCATAGGATGTCATCTTTGCGTCTTGTACGCCGTGGATATCACCAGACGGGTTGCCACCAACACCAACGTATTGACCGCTAAAATAGATATCATCGTTAATTGATGCCCAAGGTTTCTGACTATAGCCAAGAGCAAAGTCGCCACTAGTTGTAGGTGCTATACCTCCAGAAACTTGAAGCATACCGTATTGATGAAATTCTCCAACGCCAACACCTAGCTTGTGCTGACCAGCCTTTAGATCACCATAAAGAAGAGGTGCTCCACCAGAATATATTGGTTCGTCATTTTCATCACAAAGAAAGGACTCATCTATATCGTAAGAACCAATAGATAAGACATAACTTTCTTCAGGGCCAAGAAAGTATGAAGCACCATGACCAATAGCGATATTTAGACTACCCCTCTTATTGTTGTGTAAGGAGTAGCTACCAATACTTACGTTGCCGCTTCCGGTAACATTTGCTGCCTGTGATAGATATCCAACGGAAGAATTACCATTTCCGTATAGGTTACATGATTGAGCAAAAGTTCCAACCGCAGTATTTCCTGATCCGGTGTAGTTACCACCAAGTGAGAAATAACCTACTGCTGTATTATCTACGCTGCTTCTACCCGGAAGATCAATTTTGGATAAAGCAGTTTCACCAGCTATTGTTGTCCTTACGTCTGGCGTTCTAAAATTTGATGATTTTAATTCCAGCCCCTCTGTTAGATTTCCAACAGAATCAGCCAGATTAATCAAGCTATTTCTTACATCTAACGGAGAAATTTCTTGTGTAGAATTGTCTGGCAATACCGTATTGATGTACGATATGTATTCAGCCTTGGTAAGAATAGCCATTTTTTACCTATTTACTTAAAACTAATTTGTAAGGTAGAAATGTCAAACTTAACAGAATCCCCTTGGTAAATTACTCTTGGATTGTTTAATTGTGCGTGCATGAGAAGGTTTCCAGTTCCATATTCTCCAGAATCGACAATTGCGAGTCCAGAAACCCATCCCCAGTCTACTAAGGCGGTATCGAACAAGTAAACTTGGTTATTTTTAATTAGACCACTGCCTTCGTTATGGTCATCAATATTATATTGCCATTTAATGTTACCACTGTCTGCTGGCTTTCCAAGGCTATACCTTTTGTAGCCAGTTGCGGTGTTTCCACCACCTTCAAGTGCTTTTCCAGAGGGGAGTTCTGGGATTGTTGAACCTGTGTCACTATCTTGCGGGACACCACTACATAAAGCAATAGCGACGTTTTCAAACTTTGGAAAAGTTTCACCCCTAAAAACTTGGTGTAGCAGTCCAGATTCTAAATAGTCAGATAAAGCTGCCATTAATTATTCCTCTCGATTGGAATCCTTGGATGTGAATTGCTTGGTACAGAGTATTATACACAAAAAAAGAACCATTCCCATTAATAATGAGAATGGCTCTTTCGATATGTAGATAACCTTTATCTCTTAGAACGAGCCAAGGATAATGCGACGGTTATCAAGGACACCAAAGCCCAGTTCAGCCCATCCGTAGTAGCCAACTCGCTGTTGACGGTGGAGGCTTGGGTCTTCATAGACCTGAAGGGCTTGCTTCATTGGCATAACGAAGCTGTCATTAGCACCCTGATCAAGACCAACAACCAACTCAAGGTCGCTTGCTTCAAGAGCACCGCCAAGGCCAGTCGTGAAGAAGTCCTGATATTCCTGACCTTCGCCAAGCTCGTCGAGGTCATGGAGGTTCACACCGTAGATACGGGTGATTGGAGCACCACCTTCAGCGGCAGTGTAGATCTCGCGACGAGTTACTTCGTCAACCTGATCCAATCCCCAGTTTCGCACGTCTTCGAGTGCTTCTGGAGAAACGTACAGGTCAGTCAGACGACCGCGATTAGCAGAACCGGTGTTACCACCAGCATTACGACGCATAACGGTCTGCATCAGAGAAACCAGACGCTTGGAGAACAAGCCTGCGGTAGCGTCACCGTCGTAAACCAAGATGTTACGATCAACGCCAGCAGCCAAAAGGGTGTGCCATCCGTCATCGTTCATCTTCTTGACAAAGCCAGCTTCCATGACCTGTGCAGCACGACCAGCCACATCCCAGCGAGCCTCTTTAGCATAACGGAGCAAGTAGTCAATGCTCGAAGTAATGCTGTAGGTTGGGATCATGACGTAATCGCTTTCAACCGCACGCTCAGGGATGCGACCGTGACCGGGGTTGGTGTAAGCAACGTGCTCACCTTCGAGTCCCGGTGAAATGAGGTCGAGAGGATACTCAGTGGTAGCTCCCGGCTCAACATTGATAGTCTCGAAAATATTTCCGAGAATATTACCGACTAGAACACCTTTTCGCAAAGGAAGTTCCAATGCTTTAGCAAACTCACGCTGTGCAGCGTAAGCTACATTCTGATCGTTATCTCCAGTCTTTTTATAAAGACTGAGGAATTCATCGCTAGGTCTTTCTGTGAATGACATATTAATTATCTCCTTTAATTATGGCTTAGGCGAACGAGCCGGGAAGGTTGACATAAACTTTGGCGTAGCCATCAGCGTCCTTAGCGGACATAAATCGACCAATCGCCAACTCTCCAGAAGCCGCTGCAAAGTGGTCTGCACCACAAATGTTTCCAGCGGTATCGAATGATGCGTAAGCCACATCTCCGGGTCCGGGAGAACCATCAATTGAGTTGGTTACAACCCAACCACGAGTAAGGACGGTAACTTTACCACCTTGCTGAACTTCATCCTTATACTGATTAAGGTGAGTACGAGTAAGATCTTTGTTAACAACGTCGTTCAAAAGAATTCCAACTGGAACATCTGGCGAAGAACCGCCAACTGCCGATTGGAGTGAAACGGTGTTGTCACCTTGATCCATAGCAGCACCGGACGCACTGAGGACATCAAGACAAACAACTCCACCACGGGAAGCTGTACCAGCCGTATAGAAAAAGCTGATATCAGTAGATTCTTCGTATCTATCTGCTTTAAGAGCCATAGTTAAAATCTCCTATAAGAATTACTTGTTAAAGATATTATTTGCGAACCAGTCCGAGACACTTGCTCGTGACCTCTCAATCTCATCAGTTACTTCTGCGGACTCTACAAGAGTTGCTTCAGAGGTTTCTACATCTTCAAATGCATCCTCAGAGATTTCTGCTTCTTCTTCTGCCTTTGCTTCCTTTTCTTTCTTCTTTTTTTCAAGAGCTTCCTTGAGTGCTGGGGGCATACCAGCTTCTGCTTCATCTTCTTTTTTCTTTTTCTTTTTATCGCCGTGATCCATAGCTTCAGGCTTTTCTTCCTTATCATGCTTGCCAGCATACTTCTTCATGCCGACCTTCTTCTTCATCATGGCGACAATGTTTTCAAAAGCATCGTCATCGAGAGCATCGAACGAAGCAAGAGTTTCTTCAACTTCGTCTTCTTCCAATCCAGCTTCAGCAAGACTTGCTTTACGCTTCATGGACTTTTCTTTCTTCTTCATCTCGTCCATTTCCTTCATGGCTTCTGCCAATTCGGTCTGGGATGACTGAAGAGTATCTTCCAACTCAGCAACGCGAGCTTGAGTTGACTTGATTGTTTCGTTAAGCTGCTCAATTGTAGCTTTACTCTCGTCGGCGGCAGCTTCAAAAGCCTCTACCTTGGAAGCAAACTCTTTATCTTTTGCTTCTTCGATCTTAGCCTTGATAGCTTGATTCTCAGCCTTAGCTGCTTCAAGCTCTGCTTTCAACTCAGAAACTTGAGTTGTTAGAACATCAGACATGTTTAATTCTCCTATTGAAAGTTTAGAATTACTATCTACATTAATTTGTGCGGTACTATTACCACTTAAAATAACACTTCTTGGATTAGCAGGCTTGGAAACCAAACCCTTTCCAGAAAAGGAAATGTTAGCTAACGCCCTGCCCAGTTTGTAACCTTCGTATTCCCCGGCTCCACCATAGGCTCTAAGGTGTTTCGTCAAGAATGATGACTCTTCATCTCTGGCTAAAACTTTTGCCTCACCCTTCTCATTAATTAAGGCATAATCAAATCCAGAAAAAAGACACTCCATAGAAACATACCATTTACCCTCCTGAATCTCAGCAATAATCTTCCCCATTCTATCCCTGTTCTCTTCGCCAGTCCAGCTATTATACAGCACCGCTTGGGTGATAATATCGAACTCTTCTGGTTTAGAGGTATCGTCAGCTACGGCTTTTCCATCTTTGGTCAAAACGTAACTACCTGTGATATGCCCAATGATGTCATTTTCATTGTGCATAAAATTAAATTGCTTATCTTCAGGAGTATTCCTAGCAGCCCAAGTAGCCTCAGATGTAAACACATCATCATTCTTATTCCAGCCAGTAGAGACAAGAACAGATTCAATGTAATACAGGTCTATTTGGTCTTGATTCTCAGCAATCGCCTTTGCGATAACCTCTTCAGGTATATCTTTTTGTACAATTGCTTCAGAACAATAAGCGACACTGGCCGTACTCTTTACGAGATCGGCAATACCGTCATTGATTTCATTTTGGAATATTTTTATAGTCATTTAATTACCTCAGACAATTATACACAAAAAAACTTTTTTTTTGAAAAAAGTCTAAAATTAAGACAACGTGAACTCCACGTACTTACTTACTACTAGTTTTTTGTAGTGATCTACGGTTTCGCTTTCTTCCTTCAAAACTGCAAAAACCTTGGGAATTGATACCTTTTTAGATAGTGCTTTATGAATATTCTCATTTGAAAGTTCGCACATTACAGGTAGATTTAAGAAGGCGGATAACTTGATATGTTCAACCTCAGTGATTTGGGCTTTGGTCAACTGTCTCATATTTGACTTACCCTGCATTTCAAGATAACCTTTGGTGATCACATCCATCGACTCAAAGGCGGATGTAGCCCAAACAATTAGGTCTGCAACTCCCGGAGTAGATTTTGGTGTATCAACTCTTTTCTTTCTGGGTTCTTCATCCATCTTATTTTGTGGCCTTCCAGCTTCTTGAGTTGGTTTTTGAGATTGTTTCTTCTCAGCAAGTTTCTCCTGCTGTTTCGCTTGTTTGTCCATCTTTTCCATCTCAAACCGCTTGTTAGCATTATGAAAAGGACTTGCTTTTGGAGGTAGTTTTTCTCCGTCTCTAGCTTTGTCTTCTCTTTGCAGTCTAACCTTTTCGACCACTGGAACTTCCTTGAATCTTTCAAGTACGGTTTCGTGAGAGATGATATCACGATCTGCGAGTTGGATAAGAAGATTTTTCTCAGAAGCCTCATCTGATAGACTCATTTGATCATAAACTATATGTCCGGGCTTCCTGAAGCCCATAGACTTTCTTACAAATTCTAGTTCTTTCTCCCAGAATTTTGTGAGTTGGTCTCTACCGTATTGCAGTCTCTCAACAAGAGTTTTTAATGAGATAAAGTTATTAGTGAATCCGCCACCATTGTTCGCCATACCCGTCAACGTAGGGGGTACACCAAGACCAGCATAGATACTGTTGAGTACAGATTGATATTTTTCAGAGCCTAAAAATTTATAGACTTGTGAGTTACTCTCTGTAAACTTAAGTTCTGGACCCCAAACAAGCTCCATAGTACCGCCACCAGTATTACTGGCTAAGATATTACGCAGTTTATTGATACCCTCTCTAGTTGGCAAAATCTTATTGTCAAAATCGCCAAGTGTCCATAGGCGAATATTTGAGATTGCACCATCCAAAGCAGCAAGATCAGCGAGCTTCATCTTCTCAAGCATAATGATATCATCAAGAATAGCATAGACAAGAGGGTGTGCCCACTGCTGCCAATCGTCTTTTTTGTAGTAGTGAACGCAAAGACGGTCTGGATCTAGATCAATCTTTCTTTGTTCATTCTTAATTGCTTGCTTAACACCGGGAGGTAAGGTCTCAAGAACCTTAGTTGGAATAGTTCCATCCTTGAGGTTGTCAAAGAAGGTATCGGCATTTAGGGCATAATTCTTTTTACCTAAGAACAAGCTAACCTGACCATCTTTCATGTCGATAGTGAGCGGATTGAAGAAGTTGTAACGCCAAGGAATCTGCTTTGCTTCGATCTCAGGTCGCTGTAGAATAATGTCACTGGCTAAAGATTTGATGTATTTTTCAATGTCTGGAGTAATATCAGCGTAGCTTTTGTAGATAAATACATTACCAGTTCTGTATAGATTATTGAGAAATCTCTCAGATCTCTCTTTACCATCAATCTTCTTGAACCACTGCTGTAGGAACTTTTCTACGCTTTTGTTTTCATGAACAATATTAATACCTTGACACCCAAAATCGCCCATAAGGTCGATAACATTACGAACAATGCCAACCTTGTCATAGGCATCCATGCACATTTTGACAATTCGCTTAGACCGTCTAGGGACTTGCTCCTCTGGTCTAAAAGCGTAATAGTCGTTGCTTCCGAAGTGAGGCTTTACGGAGCGGTTGGGTTCGATGTCTAGAAAATCTCTATGGTAGGCTCTAGCTACACCATCATAGGAATCTTGTGTTTCTTTAAAATTTTCAAAGGCTTTTGCTCTGCCTTTGTTATCACCTTCGTCCCAAGTAAACGACTCGCTTGACATTAATATCTCCGACACATTCCGATTGGTAATTTGATTAAATAGGATTCATTCTGAACGAAGTATTATACACAAAATATCAATAAACATCCTTCATATTGTCTGTAAACCAAGATGGACCCTGAAAGTCAGCGTTGTCTTTAGCTTTGCTTCTGTCTGTTCCGCCATCACCCATTGTGGCAAATCCACCATATATAGCGTATGTCATTGGGGTTGGAGTCCTAGATAACGTTCTTGCCGCCATGTTAGCCATCAAGAGAGATGAGTACCTATCCTTTCTCAATTTTCCTTTCTTTCCTGTACCCACTACTGTCTCTGGAGTGTCCCACTTATCTCTACCTGTAGCGGTTTGAGTAATTTGGATCATAGCTAGTTCGTCTTTCATATCCTCGATTTCCATCACGCACTGCTCTAGCGTGTCATAATTACGACCCTTTAGACCATCTTCAGCATTTGCGATACCAAGACTGATAGAGTCAAACATTGGAAAGAGTAAAACTTTATCCTCGAAGTCTTTTCTCATTCCATGATTAGCCTCTGCAAGCCAGTCATACTTAGAAAACTGACACATTTCTAGAATATGTAGACCACGTTCATCGTCTGTGTCTTTAGGTTTATCTTCGTCAATAATAGGCCAGATTGCAGCTTCGCCCTCTTTGATCTTATCTTTGTCGTGTAAAGACTCCATCACAGCGATACCGCCACCACCAGCATCCATAGCGATATGAATACAGGGGAATCTCACCATTAAGTCTCTGATCTTTCTAGCACAGTATGCGTAGAAATCTGTCTCAGCAGAAAATCCACTTTTGACTTTGCCTTTGTGCTCTTCTCTGTTTGTAGTCCAGCAGTGTACTATCTTTCTATGGTCAGGATTTACTTCTAATACGACAATACTAAAATTGTCAACCTCGGACGCAGGGTCAACACCAAAGATGTACTTCTTATTCTTATCTCCAATTAGCTGTGCTTGGAATGTCAAGTCTCTGCCCTGAGAGTCCTTTACTGGCTCCTTATCGTTAGTAACACATGTCTCAATCAAGGATCGCTTGAAGAAGCCCTGAGAATCGCGTGTAAAGCACGCTCCGAACTCCATCTGATAGATACCAGCATGAACTGTTGCCTTCGATCTGGCGACCTGTGAGGCATCCATAAAGCCTTCTGGCAAAAGCTCGTAAGGAACACGAATAATAGAGTAATCTTTCCAGTTAAAGTCGTCTGGTGGATCTTCGCCAAAGATGTCCCTTAATCTATTCTTCTTTCCTTGGCTTTTAATAATTGACCTCCACTTTTTCCAATACTCAGCAAAATGATTAAAGTCATAGTAAGCCGTACCAGACAAAATGATCTGGTTGTCTTTCTTTTCGATTACAGCTTCACTTTCTTCCTCCATTTCAATACCTAACTCTGCCGCCTTCTTAGCTGCTGCTATCTTTTTAACGTTTTCAATAGGGTCTGAACTGACCGCTGCAAACCCTGCAACAACAGTCTCGAATATGTCTCTCGGTATACTAGCAAATTCGTCACTAATAATATCGTTAGCACGCTGGCCTCTAATTTTTTGTCCGTCCCCCAGAGGCAAGCAAGTGACGCGAGACTTATTAATACGCATAACGCAACGGTCAACGTCACGTCTCGGACCACTGTTAGCATCGCACATACTCCTTAATACGGGTGCATTATTCCAAATTGTCTCCATATATTCAAACAGAACCTTAGATTGTCGGAAAGCAGCACCAACAACTACAACCTTTCGATCTGGTAATATCAATGCTCTAAGCATGGAATATAACGATAAGATAAACGACTTACCAAAACCACGACTAGCGATTAGCATGGGAAACTTTCTATTCCACATCTCACATAGGAATAGAGCTTGTGATGGCAAGATATTGATGTTAAATATATGTTTACACAAAAACGAGAAATACTCTGGCCTAGTCATAAGCCAAAGTAATCTATAGTGAAAGTCGTCTTGATTGAGATTGACTATATCAAACGGATTGATGATATTCTTGGTGTCAACACCGTCTAGATTTAGCCAAGCATCGTCTATGTTTTTCAGTTTACTCATTTTAAGCTATCTATGTGTGGGTACTTTCTAGTCTCTAATACTACGTCTGCAAACCCATAATACACAGCTTCGTTAGCGTCCAAGTACCAGTCACCATCTTTAAGTTTTCTCTTTAGGTAATTACGCACTTTCTCTTCTGTAAGATCAGTGTAGTGATCTTTGAAATACTTACCCTTGACACATCCATCTGTATAAATGTCAATCATAATCTCAGTATTTCTCTTGTCAACCTTTGCATAGTTGTGGGCACTCAGATGATCGCCACCACAGTCTACAGATCCATAATGAGACATAAAGTGTGCATTTGGTGTCATAACCCTTGTATCAGCAGCTTGTAGAATAATACTACTCATAGAAGAAGCCTGACCGTATGCAACAATCGTAACATATGATTGGCAAAGTGATATAGCGTCAAAGATAGCCATTCCAGCGTCCCACTCTCCTCCGACACTAAACATGTGGACTATAATAGGGTCTTTGCTTACGTTATCTAAAATTCTAATGTTTTTATAGAATTGTGATGCCATCCTGTATTCTACACCGGGATCTTCGTCGGTGTTACCAATATATCCGTGTAAGTATAACTCTCTATTTTTAACGTCTAGGCCATAAGCCTGAACGTCTGAAATGGTATCGACACTTAACGTCATTTTATTATTCTCCAACTGAGCAGCGTTCATTGACTCTCTTGAATATACTATTGATTAGGAATTTAGCGTTTCTCTTGTTATCGCAGAAATATACTGGGATATTATAGTTCATTTGTATCTCAACGAGCATCTTTAATAGATACTTCCCAGTAATCTTAACCTTGGACATGTTGCCCTCTGGAATATCTGCACCTTCTGGAAATTTAATAACATCATCTAAGGAAAATTCTAAAATCAAAAAGGGAAACTCAAACTCCTGCATCCTTTCAATCTCTCTCATGAATCTTGCTTTATCTTTTCCAAGATTAATTGCAAGTTCAGAGACTCTTCCTTTTCTCTCAATACAAAGCCTATCTTCTAAACCTTCTAGCGAGTAATCTCCAGTATCTAACTTTTTTACGACCATGCCTTTACAAGAAGTGTATCTTCCAGTAAAACTCTCAAAAGTATAACCATCTTGTTCTCGCGTATCTTTAATAACTTTGTACGCTGGTGCTTTACCCGCCATTTTTTCTCACTATCTCCATGAATAAAGATTCGTATAAATGCTCTTGACCACTTATTGATTCGTGGCACTTTCGGCATAGAGTTATGCCATTCTTTACATCGTATCTCAACATGGAGGCACTTGACCACTTTCTAATATGGTGAGCCTGCAATCTTTTCTTGCAATTGCACTTTGGCATTTGACAAGTATACTTATCTCGCTTTTTAACTTTCGCTATCCAAGTTCTGTAGACAGGATCGTTATAATTTCGTTTCATCTTTACAGTAGACCTTAGTTATCCTTATGTCGTACTCTACTTCTTTCATTAACTTTACTGTTTCCGAGGAAGCGTCTTGACTAAGTACAATATCTGCAAATTTACAATAGCCTAAATAACAAGCCTCGTCTGGATCTTTTGCATCTACGAATATTATGGGGTTCTCACTATTGAATTCTCTTAGTCTAAACTTTTTAAGTCTGGTATGGACTAAAGATAGATCGAACTTCAAAACATAGATTTTCATGATATATCATGTTCTACCATCTTCTTGACCAAATCTTCAAAGCTGTGTTTAGGAGTCCATCCCAATACATTGTTTGCCTTGCTGCAATCGCCCCGTAAGTAATCCACCTCTGCTGGTCTATAGAATTCAGGGTCTTGAACTACTAAATCAGACCAATCGTCAACTCCAGTGTATGAGAAAGCTACATCTAGGAACTCGCGAATAGTATGAGTTTCGCCGGTGCAGATAACATAATCCTGTGGACTATCCTGCTGTAGCATCATCCACATCGCTTCCACATAATCTCCAGCATACCCCCAATCTCTAAATGCTTCCAAGTTGCCTAGACGTAGCTGCGGAAAGTTAGGATCGCGACCGCTCTTAACCCAGTCCCCGATCCACTTCGTAATTTTTCTTGTTACGAAGGTTTCGCCTCTTCGTTCACCTTCATGATTAAATAGAATACCGGCACTAGCGTGTAAATCGTATGCTTCTCTTACCAATCTAGTCAGTTCGTGTGCTGCAACTTTTGCAATTGCATACGGACTCTGAGGCATAAACTTAGTTTCTTCATTTTGATACTTATTGCCTTCGCGATCTCTATCGTAGTGCTTTCCATACATTTCGCTAGAACTAGCCTGATAGAACCTAGCATCAATTTCTAGATCTACCATAGACTGTAAGATATTTAAACAGCCCTTGCCTGTTATGTCCCATGTGAGTGCTGGTTGCTTGAACGACACTGCTACATGTGACTGTGCGGCTAAATTATAGATTTCATCTACATCTTCATGTTTTTTAAGTATATTTATAACAGAATAAGCATCAGTAATGTCACCTTGAATCAACTCGAACCTTTCGTTCCCAAGGATGTGTTTGATTCTTTGTGTGTTGTCAGTGCTGGCTCTTCTAGAGATTCCCACTACGTGGTAATCCTTTGAGAGTAACAGGTCGGCTAGATGGCTTCCATCTTGGCCGGTAATTCCGAAAATAATAGCTTTTTTCATTATAGTCCTAGTCCTCAACGGTATCTGGTGTTAGAAAAGGTTGATCTACCTGTCCATCGGTGTATTCATGGAATTTAGCTAGTCGTTCCTGCTCTTGCTTCATAGCTAAACGCATTTTCTCCATTTCTGCACCGTACTGTTTGGTTATCTCAGGATTAGCGACAAGATGTGCCATCCAAGCAGTAAAGTTTTTCTTAGAGTCTTCGATTCTTTGCACTCTTTGCTCACGAGTTGCCTTCATCTCCTTGAGCATACTGTTCTTTTTTGTTTGTAGTTCACGGTAGTCCTTGTTCAGAGACTCCTGTGAGGCTTTCAGAGACGCTACCTGACGCTCCATATTAAAAAGTTGGTCTGTATCTATCTGGTCGGGGTCGCGTTGCCTCTCAGCCGTAATCAGAGCGTCTAGAGCGGATATCTGCTCAAGGTTATCTTTATTACCTTTCAATGCTCTGTTCATAAGTAATTCTAGCTTGATAAGGTCAACAACTTGCAGTTCTTCGGTTGGAATAACGTCATCTTTGAACTGAGATATAATTCTGGTCCAATGATACTCAAAAAGTTTGAGTTCTTCGTTGGTAAACTGCTGCTCTAGCTCTTTCCAGTATGGTCTATAGGTAAGATCGTACTTTGCCCTCTCTTCATCAGCCCTTGAACGCATCCAAGAAGGTTCTTCTATGTCACCTTTGGCAATCTTCTTCTTGATAAACTTAGTCAGAGACTTAGGGTCGCGGTCTAACTCTGAGGATAAATGGTCTAAACCAAAAGAAATATTGTCCTTGATGAACTGTTCTTCCTCTCTTGAGATCCTACCCTTCTTCATGGTATCCATACTCCTCTAGGATAGTCTTGATTACAGCGACAATTTCTTCCCTTCGATGTTTGGAGATGTAAATTTCATTCTTCATCTTCAAATAATCCATACGAAGATTGGCTGGAAGGTGCTTGTCGATGATATCTGACATGTCATTTAGTTGAATTTGGTCATACGAGGTGGCGAATTTCTCTTGACCGTCGATAATGTTGTCCTCGAAGTCAAGTTGTGCTGGTTGAAGGATGTTGTGGCGTTCGTCCTCCTCGTTATATCCGAAGAAATGATTGTCACGGATGAAGTTTTTGAGTCTGTTGCTTAGATTTACCGATAAAAAGTTTTCTAAAGGGCGAATTCCATCATATCTGTTAAGTGCCTCCATGCAAATAATGAAAGCCTCTTGTTTTATGTCATCAACTGTATATCCATGAAAGGTATATTTGTGTGACATTCTATTGACAACAGTGTTAATTTGGTCTATAACCTGTTCTTCTGTCATTCCCGGTGGTATTACCATAGTGCCCTCCAAGTTTGCCCATCGTAACATTCTAGGCATTTTTTGTTCTTGTTGAAGAAAATAGTGCCCTGTTTCGGTTTTTGTGGCCGTTTGGTCAATGGTTTAAAAGAAAGATACTCATTTTTGAGATCATTAATGGAAATAGTGACAATTTTATTGTCTATCGAGGTAAGAATATGATTATTCTCTATGACGGCATCGCCTGAAGAGGTTCTTACCGAGTTGGGAGTCTCAAATTTACTAGGAATCCAGTTTTTTATGACAATTGGTTCGTCTACGTCTAGATCTCGTGGCTGAATAGGGACGATTTCTTTACCATCTGACCAATAGAGGGCCGAGTATGTAACAAACTCATCACCCATTTGTCCAACACAATAGGTAATGTTGTTATCTTTAGTGGTAAATTGAAAGAAAAAGTATTGTTTTTTATCAACAAAGTTACATAGATCGCAAAGTTCAGGGTTTCCTTGCGATAATTGTTGACAGATTAAGTCATCAGTCGCTTCTTCCATGCCGCAGCAACCGAGAGCAATACCATTTTCTTTGATTCTAGCCGGAACTGCTATCGTTCCCAGTATCGTTTTGATTATCATCTGTTTCCTTTTTGTTCAAAAGCTCGCCCAAGCTCTTGTCGTCCTTCAAAATCTCGTCCACAACCTCTGCCTGCAATTGGGCGGTAGCCTTACAGCACATTTTCGCCTCACACTGTTGCGGTTTATCTTTGTTCGTCATCTTTTTATCTCCAGTTCTATGAGTGAGGAACTTGTTCCTACACTCTATTATACACTGAAATCGACTTTTTCCCAAGAATCTTTTTGCAAAATCCGTCAAAATTGACTATAATAGGGTGTGGCAATGGTTGTAAAGTGTCACAATTCACTGAAAATTTGTAAAAAAACGTTATTGGTGCAGTTTCGCGTTCTGACCAATCAGTGAAAAGAAAGTTACTGGTGAGTGAACAAGCACTCCGAGGTTAAGCAAAAAATTTAAATCTGAGCAATGACCCACCATGTCAACTCAGTCCTGTAAAGGTTCCTGACGGAACATAGAGTAAGAAGAAGAAATTAGCGAGTGTAAAAACTAAAGCATTGAAGACTTAACTGCTTTCTAAAACAACTAAAGTATCTGGTAAGGGGCGACACTCTTCTCTTTACAGGTATAAATGGTCTTGGTACGTACCGACAGGAAGCTATTAGAAGCTACATATAATTATTTTTATACAGAGGGCCGACTTATATGCTTTGGGTAAGACACACCTGCGGCATCGCCGTATTGCATCTGAACCACCTACTGCCATTTTGGCAGGTCGCTGCCGTTTTGTCAGGAAGATAAAATACCCCCAAAAAACTTTTTATTTTTCCGCTAAAGGTCTTGACAAGTCTTGCCGATAGTATATAATAGAGACATACGAGAGACAAACAACAAACAACGGAGAAAACAAAATGAGATTCGTCACCCTGATTGCTGAGTTGATTGAGTTCGTCAAGGAAGAAATCGAGCACCGGCAACTCGAAAAAAAGTTTCGGAAAAACTAAAGATTGCTCTTGACAATTCCGATAACTATAGTATAATTAAAGCATAACAAACAACGAAAAGGAAAAACAAAATGATTACTGGTTTGGTTTACTTGGGTGGTTTGG
>MDTC01117575.1_pt1 | contig 22876 bp, 21 predicted proteins | sample 811181 | NCBI WGS metagenome assembly MDTC01 (sample SAMN05326644, study PRJNA326480) | marine metagenome | isolation source: seawater | place: Pacific Ocean: North | collected 2011 | reverse complement strand
TTGGTGATGGGGTTGCACCTGCCAATGGTGATGACTTTGGTCTTACTGTTAATCGTGGAAATACTACTGACGCTAAACTGTATTGGGACGAGGGCGAAACCTCATGGAAGTTTGAAACAGGTAGTGTTAAAGTTCAGAACTCGCTTGTGGTTGACTCGGATGCGGGCGGTGCGATCACAGTCTCTGATGGTTCTATCACTTCGGCTAGTGGTGCGATTAGTTTTGATAATGAAAACCTAAGCACGACAGGTTCAATCACATCTGCAACACCAGCGTTAAACACTAACAGTACAGTAGTCGCAACGACAGCGTTTGTTAAGGGTCAAAAACTTGGTGATTTAGATCAAGTAGACACAACAGGGTTTGATACTACGGGTCAAGTTCTTATCTACGACACAACCCTCAATGGAGGAGAAGGTGGATTTAAAGAGGGTTCTGCTGTTTACGCCTCTGAGAACGCAAGAGATGATGTAGGTGCGGCATTAAATGGTGGTACACATACAGGTGCTACGACAATCGAATTTACGAATGATGACGCTAATAATGTTATCAATCTAGCTCTTGGTATCACCACAGAAGATTTAACTGATGTTTCTGCTGATCAAGCGACCAACAATCAAGTTTTGAGGTTCACTACAGCAGAAGGAGATAATCAAAATAAATATGTGCCTACAACACTTGGTACTGCGGCTGATGTTGATACAGGTTTAAGCAATGGTAATATTCCAACATTAACAACCCACTATCTCGCAAATCAAAGCGAGACAGCAGACCTTATCCTTACAGGTAGGGTCATTGAGACTATTGACTATGGATCTGTAACTGAAGCGTTTGATGGTGCTACAGACTATGCTCTCGACTTTGGGTCTGTTACTGACACCATTGTCTATGGGGCAGAGGATTATGGGATGCTTGTAGTTTAATAGTCTATTTATACCCAACTAATATAGAAACAGATAGTCCGATTTAAGGAGTCCAATCATGGCTGTAAGAAGAGTCCAATTAAGAAGAGGCAACACCAATGAAAATAACAACTTCACTGGTGCTGTAGGTGAACTTACCGTTGATACACAGACTGTATCAGTTCGTGTACATGACGGCACAGCAGGGGGTAAAGACCTCATGCGAGCCGATATGTCCAACCAAAGTTTTGCTGAAGGTAATATTACCATCGCAGAAGGTGTTGGTAATAACACTTTAACGATTGGTGCAGGTGGTGCAGAAAACGAAAGAACTACAGTAGCCATTGCTGGTAACCTTACTGTAGCGGGTACTACAACCCAATCAAACTCTCTTACCATTGCTTCAAAGTTAATCACAGTGAACAGTAATGGTAATGCCACTGCTTTGAGCACTCACTCGATTGGTGTTATTTACGAGAGAACACAAGATGGAGATGGTAATGCACAGAACTCTGCTTTCATCATTTGGAAAGAAGATGGAGATTACTTTGTTCTTGGCACTGCGTCTGTAGATGAATCTACAGCTTCTGATTTCACCGGTGAGGGTGATTTTTCTTATTCAGACCTTTACCTAAATAATCTTTACGCTCAAAATAGTGTAGATGTTAATAATAACAACATCACTAATGTGGGTCAGATTGAACTAGATACCATCACTTTTGCAGACGCAGGTACAGTCCTTACGATCAATCTTCAAGATGCTCTTAATGATAAAGCACTTACTATTAAAGATGCAGGGAATACAGAATACCTCACTATCAATACAAATGCAGAGTCAACCACTCTAGGTGTTGTAGCTAAGACTACAACCCTTTTATCAAACGACATCGACATCGGTTCAGATGCCGCTAATGATGTAGTTATTGAGGTTGTTGCTCGTACAGGGGATAATGATGGTTCTGATTTAACCATTAAAGCAGGTTCAGCCGCAGACTCTAATAATAACTTTGGTGGTAATCTGATCTTAGCTTCTGGTTCTGGTGTACAAAACTCTGTTGAGGGTGTAGGTGGTACATCTTCTATTCAGTTCCAAACAAAAGTAGATGGTGTGGCAGGTGTTGCAGAGCGTATGCGTATCCACACTGACGGCTCAGTCGGTATAGGTACAGCAACTCCTTCTAGTCTATTACACATTTCGGGTGCTGATACCTCTACGATCACTCTTGAAAATACGAAAGATGATACCTTTGGACAAGATGATGATCCATCTACCATCGTATTTAAAGGTAATGGTCAAGCGAATGCACTAGCAGAAATCGTAGGTGCCCACGATACCGCACTTGATAATGATAAAGGTGTTCTTATCTTCAAGACAGGTGATGGTGGAACTTCTGAAGCTCTTAGACTTGCTTCTGATCTTAAAGCTACCTTTGCTGGTGCAGTAGAAATCGCTACCTCTCTCGATCTAACTGATGGGAATATCAGTAATGTAGGTACTATTGATCTTGATAAGATTACAGATCGTGCAAATAATGGTATTGAGATTGAGATCCAAAATGGTGTCGCCGCAGGTCTTGTTATTGATGATACAGATGGTAATAACTTCTTAACGCTTAATGCTGACGCAGATACAATCACACTTCATCAAGCAACTAGCCTATCTTCGACACTTACCGTTAATGCTTCAACTACGATTTTAGCTGCAAGTGGTGGGGATGCAGAACTTTTCCTCATTGCTGATAATAGTGAAGATGGTGGTGATGTTTGGAGAGTTCAAGCACCAAACGCTTCAAGAACTCTTACCTTTGCAGGTGAGAATGACGCAAGTGATGGTTATGTAGATGTTCTTACTCTTACAGGTGCAAATACATCAGCCGCTTCATCTGCTACTGTTAAGGGAACACTGATTGTAGAAGGAGAAATCCAATCTGCGACTGATATTGTTTTCCAAGTAGATAATGATGACAATGGGAATAACAATAAGTTCGCTTTCCAAAGAGGTGATGGCACTGAGGTTGCTTCTCTTGATGAAGCAGGTAAACTCACAATCACAGGTGTATCTGACCTTGATGGTGGTATTGATGTAAATGATTCTAAGCTAACTGTTGCTAACACAGGTGCTACAGTCATTAAGTCTACACTTGGTGTTTATGGGAACTTGACTCTTGATGATGTTGATAACAATACTGCACCTAACCTTCTTATTAAAGCTACTGATGACTCGACTAAGTTTGAGGTTAAGGGTGCGAGTGGTAATACGACTGTTGGTGGTACTTTAGGAGTAACTGGTCTCACTACTTTGAGTAGTGCATTGCAGATTGTTCAAGGTGTTGCAAATGGTATTCTTTTCAACTCTGATCGTGATGCAGAAGCAGATCAAGACGCCGCTATTATCACAGTCAAAGACTCCGCGGGTGGAACAAATGGTACTGTTTCTTGGGATGACGCACTTAACACATTCTCATTTGGTGGTAGTAAACTAAACTCTGTACTCGACATCACAGTTGGTGCGTTGGGGTCTACAACGACTACTATCAGTGCTTCTACAGGTGCTATTTCTACTGCGGGTTCAGACGCTTACCTTACTCTCAAAAATACGACTAATGAATTTGGTGCAGGTCAAGCTGAGACTCAAATACAGTTTCAAGACCATGAAGGAAAGAACCTCGCTACTATTCGTGGATCACACGCAACAGGAGACAATGACTCAAAGGGTCAACTCCTTTTCTACACGAATACAGGAGCACAGGCTAATGAGGGTACTCTTGCACTTACTATTAGTAATGCTCAGTTAGCTACTTTCGCAGGTAATGCTACTGTAAGTGGTGGAACAATCAATGTAGGTGGTGGTGGTGCTTCAATCGTAGCGACTAATGCAAATCTCCTCACTATCACTGAGGATACCGTTGCGTTCTCAGATGCAGTAACTGTTGGCACTAACCTTACAGTTGGTGGAAACATTGTTGGTGATGCTGATGAAGCTAAAATTATCTTTGCGGCTAGTGCGGCAGAGGCAAGTACCATTACACTTGGTGGTGGTGGTACAGTCATTGTTGGTGGTGCTGGTAAGTTAAGACTCGGTACTTCAAACATCATCGAGAACTCTGCTGGAGAGACTACTGTTACTCTTAATGCCAATCAGAGAACCACTCTATCGGGTGATCTTGCTGTTGTGGGTGGAGCTACAGGTGGTCTAGCGTCTACCACAATCTTACTTGGTGCAGATGCGGCTAGAGACTCAGAGATTAAAGTTGTTGCTCGTACAGGGGCGGCTAATGATGGTCGAAGCCTAACTATCGAGGCAGGTTCTTCTGCTCAAGGTGAGAATGATCTCGATGGTGGTAATCTGATCCTTAAATCAGGTGATGGTGATGGAACAGGTACTTCTGATATAGAGTTCTTCACAAAGACAACATCTGTAGATGGTACTACTAAAAAGATGACTCTTAAAGGTAGTGGTCGATTAGGTCTTGGTGAAGCTTCACCAGACTCAATCTTACACATTACAGATACCGCACCATCTATTAAAGTCTTAAACACGACTCAAGGTGATGGTGATGGTGCTCGTTCAAGTAATGTTGCTTTCTTTGGTGAAGCAAGTGGTGGTGAGGAAGGTCAACTTGCACAGGTCACCGCTTCACATGATGGAGATCAAGATGACTTTAAGGGTCAGTTAGTCTTTGGTGTTAATCAAGGTAATGTTAACGCTACAACTATCGTTGATGTCTTAACTCTTGCGAGTGATAAATCAGCGACCTTTGAGGGTGCTGTAACAATCAAGGGTGATCTTGACATTCAAGCTACAGGTTCACTTACTACGATTGACACTACTAACCTTTCAGTTAGTGATGCTGTCATTGAGTTGGCTAGTAATGCGGATCAAGCCGTAGCGGATGACGATGTAGATACTGGTATTGTATTTACTCGTGGTAACAATGTTCACCCCGCAGTATTCTTTTGGGATGAGGATGATGATAAGTTTGTTCTTGCTACTAAGCAAGGTGCTTCGACAAGTACAACTAACTTCAGTGCAGGTAATGCTCCTGTTGAAGCCCAACTTGATGTTGGAACATTGAACGCAGATGTAATCTCTATTGACGCGGGTTCTGCAACCTCATTGGCAGTTAAGCAAGGTAATACCTCTTACCTTACTTTTGACACTACCAACACTAAAGTCATTGCTAATCAAATCTTAACTGCACCTAACAGTTCAGTGGTAGGTTCTTTCACATTTGGTAATGGAACTATTGACTCTAGCACAGGTACGATTAACTTTGGTGATGACACTTTAACATCAACGGGTACTGCGAACTTTGGTGCAACCACAGTTGATTCATTAGACGCTTCTAATGGTGGGATTACTCAAGCAGGTGCTATTAGTGGTATCACAAGCCTTGCAGGTTCAGACCTAGACATCACCCTTACAGACAATGAAGCTACTTCTGTTCAATTTGCAGAAGCAAATCTTGGTGCTTATCTCACCTTTGTTACTACGGATAACTCTGAGGAAGTTGTTTTCAATCAAGGTGGTGCTGACATTGACTTTAGGGTTGAGGGTGATACTGAAACTCACTTGATCTATGCTCGTGCTGAAGATGGGAGTGAGGGAGTTGGTATCAAGAATAACAATCCTCAGTTTGATCTCGATATTACAGGTACTCTTGGTGTCAGTGGTCTTGCAGACCTTAATGGTGGTATTGATGTTAATGGCTCTAACTTTACAGTTTCAGCCGCTGGTGCGATGGTTGCTAAGTCTAACTCGTCAGTTGAGGGTACATTTAATGTAAAGAAAAACAATGCAGCCGCATTTGTAGTAGAGAAAGAAGATGGTACTGATGTATTTAACATCGACACTTCAAACGCAAATGTTGCTAACGCAGTTTCTACCTTACAAGGTACTCTTAAAGTAGATCATCTACAATCCGCTACAGGTGGCAATGCTAACTTTACTATTGAGATTGCCGATAATGTAGCAGACGCATTGACGATACAAGACGCAACGAATGGTTTGGATTTCATTCAGATTGATTCAAGAGATGACGCAGAACTTATCACTCTTGCTCAAGCTACCTCTTTAAGTGAGACTTTAAGTGTTACAGGTATTGCTACCTTTATCAGTGATGTGAAACTTGAAGATTCAAGTGGTGGTATTATCTTCAACTCTGATGACACAGGGGATGGAGATGAAGCAGACGCAACTATGCTCACAGTTGAGCGTGGTATCTTAACCAATGCAATCATCGCTTGGGATGAAACTCGTGATGAGTTTAACATTAACTCTGTTTCGGGTGTTCACCTTGTAGGTAAAAATGGAAGTAATGCACTTACAGTAGGTGGTGCTCATAGTGGTGCGGGTGCAACCACATTTACAGTTACTACTGCAGGTGCAGTCACCGCAGTTGGTGGTTTCGTTGATACTACAACTCTCTCTCAGTTTGCGTCAGGTACTACAGTAGGTACTCTTACTCTTACCAGTGGTAAGATTGCGGCTCCTACATTAGACTTACACTCAAATGGAAATATTGTCCTTAGAGTTGACGCAGATCAAGCTAACACAGCAGGAAATCATAAGTTCTCCTTTGTGAATGGTGATAATACAGAAATCGCTTCTATTGATGAAGCTGGTGCTCTTGCAATCTCCTCTAATCTTACGATTAGTGGTACAGGTGCTTCTGCCCTAGACTTCACAGACGCTGATGTTACTATTGGTAATGCTGTAGCTACCGAGGGTAGGATAATCACTATTGGTGGTGGTGCAACCACCATTACAAAGACAGCAGGTGTCCTAAGAGTTGGTGGTAATAAGATTCAAGCAAGTGATGGTGGAGACACTATCACTCTTGATGCATCTGACAATGTTGGTATCGCAGGTAATCTTACTGTTAGTGGTGGAACAGAGACTATACAGGCGGCTTCGGGAGCAGACGCTCAAATTTACCTTGTTGCAGATAATGATGAGCAACATGAAGACACTTGGAGAGTCCAAGCACCAAACGCTTCAAGAACTTTAGCTTTTGGTAATCAGAACGCCGCAGGAAATGCTTATGTTGATGTATTAACTTTAACAGGGCATGACACAGGCACTTCAACCACTGCAACCTTTGCGGGTAATGTAACGATTTCGGGTACAGGTACATTTGCACTTGACTTTACAAATGCAAACACCACGATTGGTAATTCGATTGGTAATGCAATTTTGACACTTGGTGCTACTGCTTCGACAGTCGCTATTCCAGGTGATCTCAAGGTTGCGACTACTAAGAGCATTACACTCAATAATGGAGTTGTAGATGCCGCCGCAGATGTAGATGCTTATATCTATGTTGATAGAGGTACAGACGCTAATGTGGCGATTCGTTGGGATGAGGGCTTGAATCGTTGGATGCACACCCTTAATGGCACTGACTATTACAACATTCTTAATGCGAATGACACACTGTTTACCTTAGAGACTGATTCGGGCGGGGCTTCAGCGTTTACTTTTGAGCAAACAGATGGGTCAACATTAACATTCACAGATGGTGGTAATGCTCAAGTTGTTGTTACTAACAATAGTGGTACAGTAAGTCTTAGTCTTGAGGACTCTTTTGATGTTGTAAGAGACTTGGGTGTTGGTCGTAATCTTACGGTGACAGGAAATATCATTGGTAATGGTTCAAGGGTTTCTTTCAATGATCCTATTGTTCAGATTGGTGATGGTAATACTTCAAATGTTAATGATCTTGGTTTCTATGGTGAGTATGCAAACTCGGGAGCGAATGCTAGGTTCGCAGGTCTTTTGTATCAACCAGAGAGTACCAGCGACAATGGTGTTTGGAAACTCTTTGACTTGCACAGTGCTCAGATTGGATCTTTGGATACCAATGTTACTGTTGCTGATGCTGAACTTTCGACCCTCGATATAAATGAAGTTCGTGGTGGTTCAAAAGTTGGTGTTGGTGATAACGAAGCAGGTACTGACCTTACGATCAGTGGTGGTGCTTCTACAGGTAATGGAGCAGGTGGTTCGATTGTCTTTAAGGTTGCCGAGGCTTCTCAAGGAGCAGGTGCTACAGAGCGTCTACCTACTACAACAGCACTTACAGTTAATGCTTCTAAGCGAGTCATTACAGCAGGTGATCTTGCAGTAGGTGGTCAAGCAGTTGTAGATTCTTCTACGCTTACACTTGGTGTTGGTGCAGATGAGATTGCAGTTACTAAGTCTTTCCACAAGATTACTCCAGACAATGGTAATAACACAGTTGCTACAATCACAGGTGGTGAGACAGGTTCTATCCTTATCCTCATGCACAGTGGAGCAGGTGGTACTCTTACGCTTTCCAATGACGCTAATAATGGCACTAACAATGGTTTAGCACTAGATGGTGGAGACATTACTCTTGCAGGAAAGTCAACAGTGACTTTGATTTACACAGGTAGTAATTGGTCGCTCGTATCTAAAGCTATCGTAAGTTAAGGATAGGGTGTCTTAGACACCTTAATCTCTCGTCTGTTTGTTTTCTGTTTGTGTTTTTATGTAGTGTGGTAATATAGACTGCTATTTTTAGTTTCTTTATAGGTAAAGTATAAAGAACCTATCTACATTTAATGGAGTACAAACAGATGAGTGATTTCACTTTCAAAAAAGGAACTTTTGTCCACCTTAAAGCTAACTCGACAATTCATCTTGGTCGTTTGGAGCGAAACATCTATGAGGGAGATGTTGTCGAGTTTGATGGCTTTTCTCTTAAGTTTAATGGACAACAAACTGATATGCCCGAACTCAAGGCTGGGTTAAAGAGAGGTTGGCTCTCACTGGTGGAAGCAGAAGCAGAGGTTGTTGCCCCTGTTGAGCCTACACCACCCGCACCAGCGAAGAAAGAAATGCCTGTTCAAACTGTCTATGATGAAGAAAGAGCAGTTGCAGAGGTAAGCTCTCAGAAAGTGGAGGAAAAGAAAAAGTTTCCTCTCATAGTTGAGAATCAAGATGATGATATTCGCCCTGTTGCGAAAGTAGAGAATAAGTCTGGAGCTGATATTGCAGGAGCTTCATCTTCTAGTGATGGTATTGCAGAGTCTCAAGGAGCTGAGTCAGTGAGTACCATTAAGTTAAAGACGGCTGCTAACACTAAGACAGTGATTTCAGATGGATCACAAGCGAGTGCTGAGATCTCTAAGTTAGATAATCTGCAAGCGAATGTTACTAAGACTGCTTCTACAGAAACAGTTGAGGTTGAAGATGACATGGACGATCTTTTCCTATCTGACGAAGAGGAAAGTGTTGATGATCAAGACCTTGAAAACGCACAGATTCTACAAGCTATTGATGGTGATGTAGACCCAGCACAAGGTGCAGTTGCTGTAGGTAAAGATAACTCTAAGATCAAAGTTCTTCCAGGTGGAATCGAATGGGATACCTCTAAGCATTGGAGTAAGAGAGCTAAGATTGCATTAGAGATGTATGGTGATGATCAAGCAACTCTTGAAGCGATCATTGCAGTAGAGACTAAGGGTGTGGCTACCGCTATCAAAAAAGGACTTGAGGGCTAAGAAGTCCAAACTTCTCTAAGATTTTGTAAATAATGCTCAAAGTAAGGAAGCATTAGATCATCAAAATTAATGTTCTCAACCCAATCAATCTTACTGGTTTTTCTAGTCATGGTTGTTTGGATTGAGGGTGTGTTGATAACAACACTTACTTTTATATCATATACATGAAAGTTATATCTTACTACTTTGAATAACTTCCACATTTTTGGCTTATCAAAACAACCACATTCCGCATTGATCTTCTCAAGAACATCAAGCCATGATGGATTTTCTTTCTGAAAATACTCGTAATAATCTTGTTCAGAGATGACTCTCTTGCCGTCTGTTTTCTTGGTTATTTTCATTCCATGTCTCTCTATATTGTCTCATAAATGAATTTAGAGTGTCTTTCATGGAGTTGTTATATGAAACAATGTCCTCCTCGACATGGATTTTTAAGTCTTCAAACATATTGAAAGTAGCATATATAGATATGCCGTGTAAGTCTCCTGTTAAGTACCAAGGGTCATCTCCCCTAATCGGATGTGATTTGTCGTAGTAAAGAACACCTAGTTCGTCTAAGACGCTCTTTGTATAACCGTATTTGAATGGGTCTGAGTCAAGAAGCTCAATATTAGGTTTTATTACCCTTGATCCCTCTTTTATTGTAGTAAGCATTTTTTCTCTCTTATTTGGTATAGGATATATAACACACCTATTTTACCTCTCTATGAGAAGAGTAACAAATGATCAAAAGATATTCGTCAAATTCTATAGATGACATTTTCAGTCCTCTTAATCGTCTTTCACTATTTGTAGAAATAGAAAGACTATTTTGCTTATCTCAAGGCTGTCCAGATCACCTTATAGAAGACTTTTCTAATGTTAATCTCGATCAACTAGAAGTTGACCTTAAAGAGAAAGAGAAAGAGACAAAGCATGAAACTGTAGCCTTTATTCAAGCATTAGCCTTACAGATGAGTTCCGAGTCTCTTCCTTATTTGCACAAAGGTGCTACTTCTTCTGATATATTAGATACCTGTTTAGCTAAACAGATGGTGAGTGCGTCTGAGGTAGTTATTGGCAAATTGAATAAACTTCTTAAAACACTTAAAACTAAGTCTCTTGAACATAAGCACACGGCTATTTTAGGTAGATCACATGGTATGTCTGGAGAAGTTACTAGTTTTGGTTTAGTTTTGTTAGGTTTTTATTCAGAATGGTTAAGGAATCTTAACCGAGTCCAAAGAGCAAAGGAAGAAATATCTTTCGGAAAGATTTCTGGAGCTATGGGGAACTATGTCCATATAGATCCAGATATAGAGAAAACAGTCTGTAAGTCTCTAGGTTTGAGTTTTGAGCCTGTTTCAACTCAAGTAGTACCAAGAGATAGACACGCATACTTTATGAGCGTGTTGGGGATTCTAGGTGCTTCTATAGAAAGGCTCTCTGTTGAGATAAGAAACCTATCTCAGTCTTTGATTCAAGAAGTGGCCGAGGGGTTTGGTAAAGATCAAACAGGTTCTAGTGCTATGCCCCATAAAAGAAATCCAATCTTATCAGAGAACCTAACCGGTTTATCTCGTATGATTCGATCCTATGTTCAACCTAGCTTAGAAAATGTTTCTCTTTGGTATGAGAGAGACATGAGTCATTCCTCAGTAGAGCGTATCGCAATAGAGGACTCATTACATTTAGTCTGTTTTGGGCTAGATCGCCTAAATGGTGTAATCAAGAATCTTTATGTTGATGTTAATCGTATGAGTCATAACATCACACAAGTTAAAGGCTCTTATTTGAGTCAGACTTGTCTTTTGTTTCTCATGGAGAAAGGTTATGCGAGAGATGAAGCATATAAAGTAGTCCAAGAGATGACCTTGCATGGAACTAAAGACCTAGTAGATGTTTTACAAGGAGTTAAAAAGGCGGGTCATTTAACCCAAGAAGAACTAGATCATATCTTATCTACAGATCGTTTCTTTACTCATGTAGATAGAGTGTTCGCTCGTTTCTTTTAGAAAACTAAAGAAGTTACTCTTCATTCCTATCGAGTGACTTTAATAGTTTTTTTATAGTCGTTAATAAGTGATCTCTTAAACCTTAAACCAATGGAGAATAAACCATGAAAAAATCAGCAAGTGAAGTTATTCGTAATCTTGAGTCTAGGGTCGCACGACTTGAAAAACAATCACGATACGGACATGAGAAAATTGAGTTTGATCGTGATGGTGAGATTGATAACCCAGGGGAAGTCGTTGAAGCGTATGTCAATGAGACCGCTGTTTTTAATGATATGAAAGACGATTTGGGATTTCTTGCAGAAGTAGAAAAAGCTGGTGATGATCCAGATCGTGTCAGAGAAAGCGATCTTGATTTCGATTATGATGGTAACAGTTATCAAAGCAAGAGAGACAAGTCTGTCTATTACTTTGTAATCTTTGATCACAATTATGGTTGGAGTGCTATTGTGGAAATGGACTTAGAAGGAGTGGAGACTCTTGATGATTCCGATGTATACGCACCAGTTGTATGGACAGGTCATTATGATGATGCTTATAAAGGATTGAGGTCTGTTGGGGCTTAATCCTCTTATGAGATGATATATTTAATCATCTCAATTGAGATTTCAGATACGCTCTTGGTTCTTCCATTCTCGATAAGGTGTATGGAGTTATTAACATTAACTTTCCATACATCTTGATTGACTAAGTATTCATAGGACACTTCTATTTGTCCTTTGAACTTATCTTGTATTAAGAAGTTGGTGTTAGACTTTCTTTGAACGGCTAACCTTTGAGGAAACCTCTTAAAAAAAACCTGCACTTCATGTGCTATTAGAGCATTGACCTCACCTAAACCCTCTATTAAGTATTCGTTGAGTGTAACTTTATTCATTTTAAATACCATCCGCTGGGTGTCTAAACTTGTATTCTTTTATCTCTTCATATTCCATGACAGATCGAACTAAAAGTTCCATATCGCCATAAGTCCAATAGACACCTTTGTTAGACTCTGTGGGTTCTGGTAAAGTTTCCTCATCTGGTGGGGGTATGTTGATAATAATTTTTGCTTTGATTGTTCGATCACCTTTAGCGAGAGCTTTGACCACACGATGGCAACCATCTATGATTGCTCCATCCCACACTAATATCGGATAAGATAGGTCTGCGTCTAAACATCTTTCAATGTGTTCAGAGGGGTGTGATTGACCCCAAGACCATTCGTCTTTAAAAGATTCTGGAATTTCCCAATCTACAGGATCGAGTGAATCAAACTTAGCCCACAACTTTTCCACTTCCCAAGAGTATCTTATGCCGTCTATGTTTGTACTGAAACTTCTCATTTCTTCCTCGTAATCTGTATCTGTCATTTCAATAAACTCTTGGCCATATATTACCACAGACTTAGGTTTTGAAATAAATCTTATTAGAAAGACAGTTAAGATACCAAGAATATATGAGGTCATACTACACCCTAATTTTATAGTGTTCGATTAAATCTTCTCTTATTTTTGTAATGTAGTTATCATCACAAGTTTCGTTAATGAGGGCATTCCTAAGAGTTCTGAGGTATTTTATAACCTTATCCTCATCGTCTTTTTTAGCGAGTTCTTTTAAAAGTTCTTGGTAGTCGTACTCTCCCTTGTAACCTTTAAACTCCTCATTAGTGAGGTAAACAACACAAAGTAATCCATAAGGGTGCTTTTCAGAGTAGCACCTCATTACAGTTCTAATATATGTATTTTCTTCATTTGGTCTATCATGTTTGAAGCCCTCTCTTTTATCCATTGCTTTAAGGACTTTTTCAAGAGCTTCGACAGGATACTCAAGGACTAATCCTTGAATAGAACCGCCAGGTTTTGTTCCGAGAACAAGGTGTCCATGATTTTGAGACTCTACATTGAAAGATCGTGAAATAGAGTTAATATGACCTTTCCAACTATTTGACACTAGGTCTTCAAGTTCTGGTTCAGCCATGAGTGTGCCATAGGCGAATACTCTGAATACCTTTTCGTTAGGGGGTGGAGTATCAACGATGTTCTCTTTGACTTCAATGTCCTCAATAATCACCTTATTATCTTTGTTTGAAGTTACTCTCTTAACTTCTAACTTACATCTACCCTCTTTATTAAAGTGTTTTTCGTACCCTACAAACTCAGAATCTTTATCGACTAAGTACATAGTCATCTTACGCTCTTTGGGATCGAATAAAAACTGATTGCTTGTGAACATACCATCGGGTACTTTACGAACTACATTATTAGGGTTAGGTAGGTCTTTGATCCTTTTCTTAAACAACTTTTTAATGATGTCTTCTGGATTCTTTAGCTTCTTCTCAAGTACATCCATCATAGTCTTGTATCTTGTTTCAGAAGATTCTCTATCATCACCAGCGACATATCCTGCGTCTGAATAAAAGATACCATGATTAGTACGAACGAAGTTTCTGTCTAAGATCTCATCTACTTTTGCATCATGCTTTGATGTTTGCTCTATGACAAAAGAATGTCTTTCATCAGAGATTGTAGTGTGACCTTTCACACCTGTTTTAAGGTGTGTGAGGATATGTAATGCTTGTAGTAGTGAGGTACATTCAAGAGCAGATATGATTCTGTGAGCATCCTGTGAGAACCGTACTGCTTTTGATTTTTTCTTTGTACCCTCTTTTTCATCTTCAAGAACCATTAAAGCCGCATTTGAAACAACAATCCCATGCTCATTGATACCCTCTACCCATCCAGTTCTCTCGTCTTTGAAGTAGAGTATTTCAACACCATTTTCTGAGATGATGTGAAAAACACGAATGTCGGGAATGTAGTTTCTGTCTCTATTTTTAAAGACACATTTTTTTCCATCAATATGAGTTATCGCTATGACACAAGATTGCTTATCCATAATACTTAACCTAACTGAGCGTATCTGTAAGCTCTTCTGAATCTTTCATTCTCACGGAGCATTTTTTGAATCTGTTGCACAGCGGCTCGCCTAAAGAGTCTTTTGAAAAGAGACTTCCCACCCTCAAGGATGCTAGTTCCAATACCTTTGAGAAATTTAAATCCTTTAGCTAGATCCTTGACGACAGCACCACTTAAAGCCGCAAAGGATACACCTAGTTTACGAACAATCTGTGCAGTTGCTTTAGTGTCTGTGAGTAAACAAATGAGTAATACAACACCAACTACTTTTAAGATACCCATACCTACTACTGAGAGTGCAGTCTTAGCTAACAAAGCAATGACAGATACCTTTAAGATAGATAGTCCAAGTTTAACTACAATCAGTTTGTGGTCGGGGATGCCTTTTGTAATGTAGTTGTTGAGGTCTTCCCATTTAGTCATACCCCAGTTTGCAAGTGTAATCTCATCTGGATCAATCCCCATCATATCTCTGAGATCATCAACGCCAACTTGAGCAACCTGTGCAACTTGATGCGGAGTACGAGCCGAAATAAGTTTACCCATCATTTTAAGAGTCGCACTAAAGTCCCCAGCTTTCTTTAAGCGACTAGCAATCAGTTTTTCATATTCTGACTTTGGTTTAACACCAGCGTCAACAATACGATGTATTTTTTTAACAAGACCTTTTGCTTTAAGGACATCAACAATGAGATTGATCTCACCTTTATTTATGTTCCTTAACTTATCTTTAAACTTGTTGATGATCTCCGTAATATATCCAATCCCAACAGCATTTCTTACTTCAGGGCTATCGAGTTGTTCTACCGCAACCGCCATAGTTTCAGAAGTTGCTGTTTTTCCCCCATTTAAGATCATAGAGTACACTTTACGCATACGCTCAAACTCACGACTGTTTCCAGTTGCCAGGATTGCTCTACGAATCATTTGATTTTGTTGGTGTGCTATCAACACATTATGAATACTTGCTTGACGATTTCTCATAGGAGAAGTCCTTTCTTTTGTAGTTCTTTCTTTAACTCTTTGATAGATCTTTTGAACTTTCTCGGAGCGTCTTCCGCCATGACAGATAAATACTGTATGTTATTGTCCAAGAATCTAAGTTCTGTTTTTCTTGATCTTTGTAAACCTGGAAATAGAGACATGTGTCTTAATGCGTTTTTGTCAGAAATCAACTCCATGATCCTTTTAGCACTAAGATTTGTTCTTTTTATGGTTCTAATGGTATTGGCTTTCAAATCTTGTACGAATGGCCAGAACTCAATATCATCTAATATATGATGTTTTGAGATACCACTGTATGCTTGAAATGCAGATAACCCATCATCTCCCCTTCCCATGTTCCCCTGACTCCATTGCGGAGTCCTCTCTTTTTTCTTGGGTAGTCCAGATGATTTGTCTTTGTGTCTTTGGAGAATTCTTTGCACATAATGAATAGATTCGTGATCTATCATACGACTTACTTCTTCAACAACCTCATCTATATCCTCTAGCATTTCATAAGCTAAGGAGTCTAAGTTAAGGACACTAATCTCAATTCTACCTTCGTCTGACACACTGTTAACTGCACCCGCTTGACTCATTCCTCTTGAGACGGTTTTATCAAATAATGCTATGGCTTCAATAGTTAAGTCTAAGTCAGAATCTAATCCATCAATATCGTAAGGAAAGTCTTGTTCTTCTATTAAAGCAATACGAGCATTTCTGTATATGGTGTCATCAAACTTTTTAAGTCCTTTGAGAAATCCATTGATCCTATTTACGAATGGTTTGGTTTTTACAAAGTCAACTTGTTCATTCTTCAAAATGTGTACGACACGCTTTGCTATAACTCCCATAAAGAACTGTTTTAATTTTAATCTGATCTTAGGAAGTTTTATTCGAGCTGTTTTTTGGTGATGTCTGTACGCTACTCTTTGGATAGATGATTTCTTAGAGTGCTTCTTTTTCCAAGCTTTCCACTTAGCGTGTTGTGGGCTAGATTTGAGTGAGGGGTCGTGTCCCCAGTTTTTTAAACTGATTTCCCATTTTGACATACCCGAACCACCAATCGCTTCGCCTGGTTTCCCACCAAGCATACGAGAGTTAAATCCATTTTCTTGGGAAGCATTATCAAAGTCTTGTGCAGTCCATTCATCGAATGGTTTTTGCTTTCGTCTTTTAATGCGATGAAAAGAGTCATATCCAGATTGTATTCCGCCCTCACTTTTTGCTTCACTACGATTTATAGACGCTAAGAGTCGATGGTCGTTTTCCGCCCAACTATCAAGTGCTTTTTGGCTCATATTAATGAGCTTTTTCCACTTGTTATAAATCTCTTTTTTTTCTTCGTCTGAACGAGCTTTAGCTAATCTGTAGTGCATGATTACAAATCTCCTTATCTCTAATAATCTCCTAATAAATAAACTATAAGAGATAGAAGTTACTCTTCATTCCTATAAGGCGATCTTAATCACTCTAATAAAGGAGAAAAAATGGCTCGTACTTACCATCATTATCGTTCAGTTGCAGAGGGGGCACCTAAATCGAATTGGCACTCTCGTTGGGCTTCGCCCCGTGTTGTTCGTGCTGATCGCAAGCGAGATCAAAATGCGACTCGATCTAAGTGGAAAGTTGCCCTTGAGCAACGAACCTTACAAGATTGGGAAGATGGATTTGTTATTCGCTTTGGCCGACCTAACTTTGTAGGTCATGTCCATTAAGTTACTCTTCATGCCTATACGGCGAACCTAATAACTAGAGGAGAAAAAAATGAAAGTTGTTTACAACAGTGATTTTGGTTGCTTCTGTCTCTCAGAAAAGGCACTCGATTGGTTGAGTCAGAGAGGTTATGAGGTTGATGAGTGGGGTTGGGATAAGAAGAATAAATGCGACTTTCCTCGACACCATAAAGCACTCGTAGAGTGCGTAGAGGTTTTGGGTAAAGGGGCAGGTTTTGACTTCGGTACTTCCTTGAAAATCTATGAGATTGAAGGAACTCAATATCACATTGTTGAATATGATGGTTTTGAAACTGTTTTGACTCCAGAAAACACGCCTTGGGTAGAGGTAGACTAATGAAAACCTGTGATCGCTGTGGGATAACCACCAAGACATGGACAATGAGTATGTTCAACACACAAGAGATTTGTCCTGTGTGTAAAGAGCAAGAGCGTAAGCACCCTCGCTATGAAGAAGCGAGTAAAGCAGAGCGTGAGGCTGTTTTACGAGGTGATTATAACTTTAAAGGGATAGGTTGGTCCGCCCCACATTCCCAAAGATAGGAGACTAGAATGAAAAAAGTATTTGTATTAGAAGTCTTAATCACTGTTGAAAGTGAACAAGATATGTTTTTAGAAGGATTGGATTGTGATTTTCAACAAGAACTTGAGTCCTTGACTCCTAGAGTCCTTGTTGAAAAAGGATACTATGATGATAATGGTGATTGGATTGATGATGGTAATGGTGAAGTTTCTGTTGTAGGTAAATTTTCCCATTCCCACATTAGAAAACCGTAGGGGGGGAAAAGTACGAAGCTATTTAGGGGGGGTAAACCCACCCAAATCATATAAGATAATATCTCTTGAAAGGAGAATCGAATGAATATTAAAGGAACAATGAAATCGGGTATCTCTAAGCCTGCTATTAGAGCATGGTTCAGAGCGTCTGAGTCAGTGCTTCGCTTTCACAATCGAGATGTAAATCTCGATGAATGGACTATTATCATCAAAGATCTTTCTCATTTTAAACACAAGAAAGCACCTAGAGGTGCTTGGGGTACTTGTAGTTTGAGTCGAAAAGAGATCGAACTAGATGAAAGTATTCCTAACCTCGATGACTTAGGTACTGTGATCTTACATGAAGTTATTCATGCGGGTTTCCAATGGCCAGATAATACCGATGAGAAATGTACTTCTACATTGACCTCTAAACTCAAGCCTACTGTTAAAGTTCTAGCTCAAACTTTATTGGATAATACATTCAAAAATGCCGCTCATATTGCACATACTCGTGATGGGATGGGCTATGTAAATAAAACAGGCGGTAATGATTACTACGATAAAGATCAGTACATTAAAACTGGTGCTACTGATAAGTACGCACGATAACTAACTCTTAAATACGGAGAAATATATGTCTAAAACTGCAATCGAATGGGCTACTCATACGATGAATCATCAAGCGGGTTGCACTAAGGCTTCACCAGCTTGCAAACACTGTTATGCTATTCCTTTATCTGTTCGTATCAAGAATATGGGGCAATCGCCTAGATACGATGGGGTTACAAATAATGACCTCAAAAATCCCAAGTGGACAGGAGTGATTAAAGCAAACATTACAAAGTTGAAGTCGAACTTTTCTGAGATTAAAAATGCTACAAAGTCTCGTAGGACTTTCTATGGGAGTATGACTGATCTTTTCCATGAGTCTTTAGATATTCATGGAGTTGAGTTAAAAGGTTTAGCCGATGAAGTTGCTAGTCTTGGTGGGAACTGTAAGACAGATCAAGTAGTGATGATCTTAACCAAGCGACCATCTAAGTTGCTGGAGTGGCAACGACACTATTTTCCTCAAGGACTACCTAAAGAGATTTGGGTTGGTGCTACCATAGAAGATCAGAAGCGAGCTGATGAGCGTATGCCTATTTTGACTCAAGTTAAAGCTAGTGTTCGTTTCTTGTCTTGTGAACCTATGTTTGAAAAAGTAGTTATTAAAGACGAATGGCTATCTAATACCGAGTGGATCATTGCAGGGGGTGAGAGTGGACACAAAGCTAGAGTGGCAGATCCAGATTGGTTTAGATCACTGAGGGATCAAGCGATTGGTGCAGGTATTCCATTTCACTTCAAACAATGGGGTGAATGGGATCATACAATGACTCGCATTGGTAAGAAAAAGGCGGGTCGAGTCTTAGATGGTCGAACTTGGGATGAACATCCTTGACTACCTAAGCCATGAGGGAATACGCTTAGTATGCCTATCGGCTAGTTTAGAAGCACACCAAGCGTTCGGTTTGATCTCTACATTCTCATATCCATAACCACGCACCATAGCAACCATAGACTTTGAGAATCTACTTGTCCTAGTGTTTGACTTCTCGTTATTAATGTCGAGGTGTATTGACAGATTAGCTTTGGGTACTGATTCTCTAATCTTTGCGGCGACTTTTAAAGTCGTATCTGTTTCAGAAAAGATTCGGTCGTATAAGTTATAGTGTGTTGGTCGTTCGTTATGTTCTTTATAGAAGTATCTACAGTGGTAGTTTTTATTTTTACACAGGACAACGATAGCGGTTACTAAAAATGTACCTGAGTTGAATGGTTGACTGTCAGTTCCTAAAATAATCTCGTGTTCATGTTGAGATGCTTCTTTTAGGAACTGGATGATACAGTCGTATTCGATGATTTTCTTAGTTCCTCTTTTCCACATAACGACACCTTTCTTTTATGTTTCCACCACAGGGTTAAATATATAACCTTTATGGTAAACTTTAATAGAGGTGTATTGTATGTCAGATTCAAAAAAACAACTTGGACAGTTTTTTACCGAAAAATCTCCATTTGATAATCTTATCTTTTCTGATTGGTTAAAGTCAGTTCCACGCAAAAGACCATTCTTAGAGCCTTTTGCGGGTAGTAATAATATTGTGAGGTTCTTAGGTGAGGGATTAGATTGGGAATGTTTTGATATAGAGCCAGTGAATGATGAGGGTAATCAAAGTGGATTTGAGGTGCATTATAATGACTCTATTTCATCTTTCCCTGTAGGGTATGAGGTATGTATTACTAACCCCCCATACCTATACAAAAAGACCGCCACGGAGAGCAATCTTCCCTTCCCCAAGTCAGACTACGACAACCTATACAAACACTGTTTACACTTATGTTTGAATAATTGTAGGTATGTAGCGGCCATTATTCCTGCTACTTTTACTTCTTTAACTGATAAAGCACTCATAGGTCGATTAGATCACCTTATCATACAAGAAGAACAGTTCTTTTCAGATACCGAGCAACCCGTATGTCTTGCATTATTCGGACCTCAAATCACTTTTGACTTTAGCGTAACCACTAATAGTCAGAGTATGATGTATTCTGAACTGTTGGAAGAGAACAGAATGATAAATCCTATTAGAGTTTTGGATTTAGAGACTAATGACCCTAATGGAGAAATCGGAGCTTTTATGTTAGATACTTCATTAAGGAGTGTTGTCTTTAAGAAAGGTTCTGATATGCCAGAAGTGGAGAATGATTCTCGTTATGTTTTAAGGTTGGGTGGTGTAAAGCATGAAAACTTAGATGAAATCGTAGAAGAATCTAATAGGGTTTTAAATGAGTGGAGATCGAGAACACATTCTTTTTTTATGTCTCCTTTAAGGGGTTTTACTAATAAAGGAAGATATAGACGCAGGTTAGACATTAAAGACGCTAAAAAGATAATCTCTAAATCAATAGAGAACTTATATCCACCTACTCCTATGTACTTTAACTGGTAAGGGAGAATAAAAATGTTTCATCATTTAACATTAGCTGTAAGAGATCGCATGATCAAAGAGTTGCAGGAATATTGGCAAGATCATCCAAGATACACAACCTTAGCTCAAAATATACAAGGTAAGTACGCTTTTGAAGAACGACCACAATTTGGAATGGTTGTTAAAACAGGGGGTGCTAGTAATCAAGTATTAAGTCCTGATAACTTTATAGCTACTGTGAAAGGTCATGTTGTTTTAGCAAGTGTTTTAGGTAAAAAGAGTGTTTCTATAGAGTGGGTGAGGGAATCTACTTTTGTACCGCCAAGAAAAGGCGTGTACCACATCAAAATAAGTAGGTATGCAGGAGAGGACTTGTATAGGCATACAATGACGATTGATGTTTATCAGTATCAAAAGGAAGAGGTTTTAGTTTTTACTGATCCTACAACGATAGAGTTATTAGAAGAACCTGTGGGGAACTCGTTTCGTTTGATAGAAGACCCATCTGGAAGACTGTTGGAATCAACAGAGTATTCTCGTAATGGAACTACAGTAACTTTAACAGAAGCAGTACCTAGAGGTCTTTCTCTTCGAGCACAATACACATATAAAGAAGATGACCAAATTATTACGAATGAGGTGTGGCCAGATCAAGTATATCGAGAAATAATACCAGGTTGTTTAATCGCAGTGGGTCGATGGATTGAAGATGGCGATGAGCAAATAATAATTGTTGAAGAAGAAAGACAGGCTACATACCATGAATATGGTGGGCGTTGGGATATTAGCGTAGACATTGACCTCGTTACAAGAGATGTTCACTCACAAGCAGATATAGCGGATCGTACAGTCGTTTGGCTTTGGTCTGCTCTAAGGCCGAAGTTGGCAAATCTAGGTTTAGAGATTTCTGATGTGAGTTTAGGTGGTGAGGGAGAAGAGGTTTATGACGATAATGCTGACGATTACTTTTTCACAGCAAGTATGAGTCTTTCGATTCAAGCAGATTGGTTTGTTCACTTTCCCTTAGTCATTCCTCTCCTTAGATATAATTTGGAAGGGGTTGTTCCAGTTAAGGAAATTATAGAAGCACCTTTGGCGGGCATAGGGACAGATAACGATTTCTTACAGAGGCTTCTTTAATAGTTTATTTATGAACCCCTTTATTCAATAGAAAGGAAACTATTTATGCCTATCCTAAAGTTTCAATGCACAAGTTGTGGTTTTTCACAACGCAAAAGAGTATCCCGAGGTACAGATATGATTTCCTGTACTTCCTGTGGAGAAAGTGCGTTTGCTGAGGGATCTCCTAATCTCACAGTAGGATTTCAAGCACCTGTATCAACCTCTTTAAAAGTTCAAGATTCTGGAATAGAGTCTTTTGATATGGACTATGATAGAGTGATTGGAGAGGATGCAAAAGAAAAGTGGGATCTCATCTACAAGAGAAATAAGCATAAATGGAACATCGTTCATTCAAACCCAGAAACTACAGGGCTTGATATAATGAAACTACCTGATGGAACATATGAGTCTTTGCCAGATCCCGCAAAGGTTTATCGTGAGACCCGTCAAGATAGTATGAATAAATTAGAACAACAAAGATCATCATCTTCTAAGGAGTAAAGCTCATGGCTATTGAAGGCGGATACGCACCACCAGGGGTATATACCCAAACTATTTTTGAGGAATCCAACACTAACGAGGCAGGACTGCAAGGTCGAGTGCCAATGATTATTGGTGTGGGTAAACAAACTATTACATCTACAGGCAATCAACTTGCTCGTGGATCTTCTTCTACTGTAGACCAAAGTATCGTAGAAGAAGACCCTACAGGCAGAATGATTTCTGGAACTAATCCTGACGGCTCCTTTATCTTGGGTGCTTATGATGGGGTCTTGACTGAAGTTTTTGTTCGTCATTTCCCTATTGTTACAGGAGATGGGACAGGAACTACTTCGACTTCTCCAAATTCTGTGACCGCTACTTTGAATGGTAATGCTACTGTTATTTTAGAGGTAGAGGGTTCTACAGGTAAGGTCAGATTGGCAGAAGCACCAAGTCCAGGAGATGATTTAAGAATCTCTTACTTCTTCAATC